>MDTC01060721.1_pt1 | contig 73675 bp, 57 predicted proteins | sample 811181 | NCBI WGS metagenome assembly MDTC01 (sample SAMN05326644, study PRJNA326480) | marine metagenome | isolation source: seawater | place: Pacific Ocean: North | collected 2011
CACGTGTAGCTCGCACCGCCTTCATGAGTCAGTGTGAAAAGTGCGTTCTTCAGGTGTTGGCTGCCTGTGGTGTCAAGAATGCCCGCCGAGCTCTGGGCACGGGCGACCAAGGTGTCGTTCATGGGTCTGCTGATCAACGTTACAGCCAATTGAGGGGTGTGCGTGGGGAATTCGATTTCTTGCACAATTCCGTTCCCGAGGCGCTCGCAGCCGCCAAAGAGTAGCGCCAGAAACGCCAGAGGTAGGAGTTGAATGGGGAGTTTTCTTCGATTCATGGGATCAAAATTCGGCGCGCCAGGCGATGGATGGAATGATGGGGAAAATGCCATATTCTCTAATGGAGCGTGAACCGTCATTGTTTTCTTCCACCAAAGAGAAGAAGGGGTTGAGGTTGTTGTATACGTTGTAAACACTGAAAATCAACGAGCGTGAGAAAGCGGCCTTCTCTTTTGTGAAGGTCAGTGAAACATCGGCTCGATGGTAAGGGCTGGTGCGGTAGGCGTTTTTCTCACTCGGCACATCGACGCTGAGCCCATTGAAGTCGGTGGATGCGCTGGTGAAACTCGATGGTAAGAACGTCTGGAAGGTAGACTCAGGAAGTGTTAAAGCGCGTCCCGTGCCGTAAACCCAAGTGGCTGAGAAGTCGATGCGATCTGAAAAGCGGTGCATCAACACCACCGAAGCATCGTGCCGGCGATCGTATGTGTAAGGAAACCAATCACCGCTGTTGATTTCGTCAAATTGACGATTGGCCCAGCTCAAGGTGTAGCCCACCCATCCTGTCGTTCGTCCGACTTTTTTCTGAAAAAGCCATTCAAAGCCGTATGCATCCCCTTGACCTTGCGTGACTTGATCTTCCCAGCGGCTGTTGAAGGTGTTGTTAAAGCTCGCTCCTTCCCGGTAGCTGATCAGGCCGTCCATCGCTTTGTAGTAACCTTCGATGCTCACCTCAATCTCGCCGAAGGTTTTGGCCCAACCTGCTGCGTATTGCGTGCTCAGCTGCGGTGTAACTTCGTCGGTAGCCGGTACCCAGAGATCGGTTGGGAGGGACAATCCTTCGTTGGTGAGGAGATGCACAAATTGCTGCATCTGCGCGTAGGAGAACTTGATCGCGCTTCCATCGTTCAATTTCCAATTGATTGCGGCGCGCGGCTGCAGTGATGGAAAGTACGTGCCGTTTACTTCAAGTGCTGTGGCATGCAGACCGATATTGGCTTTGATTCGATCAGAAATTTGCACTTCATCTTCGAGGTATAAGAATCGCTCCACAGACTCGAGCTGGGAAGATCCAAATGTCGTATCAATGCCGGGAAGGTCGTCTTCTTGAAGTTGTAAAGTGGTTGCCCCTGGATTGAATTGGCGGAGGGTGATGTTGCCGCCATAGCGCAGGTAATGCTTGTTGCTGATGGCGTTGCTAAAATCCATTCGTGCAGCATAGTCCACAATACCGGATCGATAAAGGCTGGCAAAACGGGCTGTTGTAGCATCCGCGCTGTTTTCTGTCTCGTCGAATTGAATACCGGTGTTGAAATTGTACTCGCTTTGGGTAAGGGTGAGGTTGGAGAAGAGCTTGGAGTTCCATTCGTGGCTCCATCGGGCTGCGAGCACTTGGTTCTTCCAATCCAACCCAAAATCAAAGGTTGATGTGCTGATCCCTTCTGTTTCCGTAGCAGCCAAACCGAAGTCATCTTTGCCATTGAAAATACTCAGGAAAACTCTGTCTTTCGCGCCAATCTTCCAATTGACCTTTCCATTCAAATCATAAAAAAAGTAGCGCGGATCTGTTTCAACCGAGGGGTCATTTGAATTGATGGAATTGATCACAGGTTTGAGCAGTAAGTCAAGGTAAGTCCTGCGACCGCTGAGCATAAAAGAAGCCTTGTCTTTGACAATCGGACCTTCAACGGTAAACTTCGAAGCGAGAATGGAAACATTAGCGGTGCCATGATACTCCCGCATGTTGCCATCTTTCATGTTCACTTCCAAGACCGATGACAATCGTCCACCATAACGCGCTGGAAAACCACCCTTGGTGATGCTCATTTGCTTTACTGCATCGGCATTGAAAACAGAGAAAAATCCGAACAAGTGACTCACACTGTATAGCGGCACGCCGTCCAAGACGATGAGGTTTTGGTCTGGACTTCCGCCCCGCACATAAAGGCCTGAGGTACCTTCTCCACCGGATTGCACGCCCGGCATCAATTGTAGACTCTTAAGCAAATCTACTTCTCCGCCAATCGCAGGCAGTCTGCGCACTTGATCCATGGGGATTTCCATTTTGGACATCTGCACTTGGTCTTCAATGCGGTCAAAGCTTTCCCCTGTAACAATCGCTTCTTGGATGGCCACGCCGGACGCCAATTCCACATCCATTTTGAGGTCTTCCTCGAGGTCCAATTCAAACGATTGCGATTGAAATCCTATGAACGAAATCGTCATTTGCTGCTTTCCGTTCGGGAGTTGCAACGAATAATAGCCAAACGTATTTGAGCTCACACCTGCATTGATGCTGGCGCACCATACCGTCGCACCGATGAGTGCTTCTCCGCTTGCCGCATCGAGAACGTAACCACTGACTTGGTGACCTTCGTTTGCCACTTGCCCAGAGGCCTCAGTGATCGTACTCCACTGCAACAAGCCCAACGCGCAAATCAAGAAACTTCTATGCATGGTAAAGGGTTGTGAGAGGTAAAGAACGCAACTTCTGAATGAAACGTGCCAGGGCTGTTGTTAATTTTCTGAATCAATCATAGAACTGAGCAAATCCCACTAAATTGCAGCATGATCTACCTGAAATTGAACCGTTGTTTTACCGCTGCTTTGTGTTGCCTGATATTTTCATCAGCATTGGCACAGAGCTGGACCTCAGTCGCTCCATTGCCCGATGGATTTGTCTCCAACCACAGCTTTGGATTTTCGTTGAACTCCATGGGTTACCTCGTTGGGGGGGAGTCCACCTCAGGATTCAGCGATGCTTTTTATCAATACGATCCTGCCGCTGATGCTTGGACAGCCCTCCCAGACTTTCCGGGCGCGGCGCGTGGCTACACCATCGGCGATACATGGGACGGACAGGCTTGGTTTGGCTTTGGTCAGTCCAATTCAGGAGCCTTGAATGATCTCTGGATGTACGATCCTGAAACAGAGAGCTGGACGGAAAAGGCTTCTTGTCCGTGCTCGGCGCGCACCCATCCTGCATTCATCGCAGAAAACGGCAAGGTATTCGTCGGGCTTGGAGGTGGCCCCAACGGTGACACAAACGACTGGTGGGAGTATGACATGGCTTCTGATTCTTGGAGCCAGAAGCCGGATTTCCCGGCGTCTCAGCGGCACCATCCGTATCAGTTTGGCATTGATGGGGAGATTTTTGTTGGTTTCGGACATCACGCAGCCGACATCTTCAATGAATGGTACAAGTACGAGCCGGAAACAGAGGTTTGGACTGAAATGGCCACGCTCCCTGCAGAGGGACGGGTCGCTGGCACACAGCTTGCTCATGATGGCATGGGGTATGCGCTGAGCGGTGATGGAGACGATCACAGTTCGATGATGACCGGTGAACTTTGGCAATACGATCCACAGGCCGATGCTTGGTACGAATGGCCGGCGCATCCGGGGATGTCCCGCTGGGCTCCAGCTTCTTTTATCATCAATGATGAAATGTACCTGATCAATGGCATGAGCTTGGATCCGGGTTCATTCGATTACATGGAGACCAATTGGAAATTTGCCATGGTTCCTGCGCAAGCCTTGGATTTGGAAGTCACGAGTTACCTCGGAGAAAATGTGGTCTGCAGTGGGGATGAGTTGCCGATCACGGTGCGCTTGACCAACATGGGAGCCAATGACTTCTCTGCGGGTGAGACATCTTTATTGAGCGTGGAAATGGTTGTGGATGATGAAGTGGTTTTGGCTTCTAACTGGTCCGGGTCATTGGCAACTTTCCAGTCCACAGACTTCACATTGGGTACGTACACTTTTCCGGGTGCTACGGACTTCACGATTCAAATTTCAGCGATTGATGATAATGCCGAGAACAATTCTTTGCAGGCTTCGGTGTCCGGGTCTCCCAGTGCGACCACCCAATGGGCGGTTGAACTGAATACCGATGGCTATGGCGGTGAGACCGGATGGGAGCTGCGAAACGCGTTGGGCGCTTTGATCAACTTTGAACTTGCTGGAAACTACCAGAGCGAGACCACCTACGAATTCACCATCACGGTTCCATCAACAGGTTGTTACACGTTTATTCTGAAAGACACGTACGGCGATGGTATGTTGGGATCACAATGGGGCGGGAATGGTTCTTGCGTCATACGCTCGCTCGATGAAAATGGTGAACCGACCAATGTGCTCTTCGATTACGATGGATCGTTTGGTTTTGAAGAACTCCCTCAGACAATCGACGTCACAAGCTCCCTTGGGATCAATGACCTCGTTGATGGCATTCCGTTTGCGTTGCGTGCATTTCCAAATCCATTCAATGACGTGCTCTACATCTCATCAGTTGGTGCTTCGATTGTCGGAAACAAAGGGAGCCAGATTCAGCTGGAAGCATTTGATTTGAGAGGGCGCATGATTTCTCAAAGCAGCCAAATACTGATACCTGGAGTTTCGATGGCGTTGGATGCGACTGATTGGAAAGTTGGGCCTGTGCTCATTCGCTGGAAGACCGATCGGGATTCGGGTTCTTTTCGAGCCGTCAAGTACTGATTGCGCTGAGTCTTGCGCAAAGATGGTCAATGCACAAAGTGCACGTAGCCACGCAGCTCGATTGGGGCAGGTGAAACCAGGCTGAATTCGTCCGCTTCCAACCGATAGACGAGGCGCCAATTGTACACGGTGTTTTGAGCGTAATAGCCGCTCATTTCAGAGCTTTCGAGGTCATCATTCACTTGTCCGTAAACTTGACCGTACCAGCCTTTTGCAGGGTCCTCTGTGGCAAAGACAATCGCCCCCCATGGGTTGTAGATTTCCAAGCGGTATTCTTGTGTTGTGCATCCGAGGATGGGGAGGAACAGATCGTTTACTCCGTCATTATCGGGTGTGAACGCATTCGGCACATAGACGGGGCATTCGCAATAATCCAACGTTACTTCAAACGACTTACTCACGGTGTCGCAAGCATTGGCAGCAACCACCGTGTAAAATCCTTGGCGATCAATCACAACAGCAGGTGTGGTTTCACCGTTGCTCCAATCGTAGCTGATTGGGAAGAGGTTGGATGGGTTTTCTGCACTCACGACCAATTCCCCGCCTTCGCAAAAAGAGAGCGGTTCTACAATGTCAATCAACACTGGAACTGCGCGATCCACCAGCACTTCATCAGTCCACGTGCATCCGTTCCAGTCGACCAGTGCGCTGTACGCCCCTGGAGCATTCACCTCGATGGAAGGCTGGACATTGCCTGTGCTCCACGTGACTTCTGCCTCTTCCGGCAGGGGATAGATGTAGAGCGAGGCAAATTCGTCTGAGCAAAGCATCTGATCATCACCTAGGTCAAAAATTGGAAGGCTCTGAACATCCAGCGTAACAGCATCGGTAAATGAACAGCCGTTTTCCGTGACTTCGACTTCAAAAACTCCTGCTGCACCAACGGTGATGGCAGCCGTATCCGCTCCGTTGGACCAAACCGTGAGATCTGCATTGGGCAAACCTGTGCTGAATTGAATCGATTGGCCTTCGCAAATGGTTTGATCAGATCCCAAATCGAAGATGGGCAGCGGTACATTTTGAACCGCGATATCTGTCGTGTATTCGCACCCCTGAACCGGTATGGTAAGACTGTATGTACCCGGTGAATTGATCCACAGCGAAGAAGCCAGTTGACCAGAACTCCAGGCATAACTTTCTGCCCCTGCATTGGCTGCAACCAGCGTGCTATCGCCATTGCATAACGCGAGATTCGGAGGCAATCCGGCATCAAAAACGGGAGCGTAGTCAAAGGAGACGGTGTCTCGCTCGACACACAATCCTACCGTCACCTCGGCGACGATGATGGCATCCATATTGGTCACGCTCCAGCTGCTCGCATTTCCCACACTTACTCCGTTCTCCCACCAGGAGGTTTCATCTGCTTCGTATCCGCTGCTTAAATTCATGATTTGACCGTCGCAAATGATGGCATCAGAACCCAAATCTATCCCCGTATTTGCTGAGGGTTGGACGATGATGTCATCTTCAAAAAGGCAGCCGCCAATGGACATGCTCACGGTATAATTACCAGCGGTAGAGATCCAAAGATCGTTGCTGTTTTCACCAGCGGACCATGCATAGGTATCTGCTCCAGGCTGAGCGTCGAGCAGGAGGCTGTCATTGAGGCACAAGAATTGAGGAGTGGCAATTTCGGAATTGAATTGTGGAACATGCACCACTTCAAGGGTGTCACGCTCAATGCACGCACCGATTTCGATCTCGACAATCACTGTTTCAGATGCCCCCTCCACGATTGTTCCGAGGGCATTGATGCCTTCCGCAGTACCCCCGCTGATCCAGAGGGTGTTTTCTGCGGCATAATTGCTCAGGATTGTTTCGCTTTCATCCGCACACAGCAGGATGTCAGCACCCAATTCGATTCCTTGGTTTTCAGAATCCAGTGCGTCAAAATCATACGTGAATAAGCATTGATCCGTCGTGATTTCGACAGCGTAATTGCCCGGATTTGAAGCGTTCACATTGTTGTTGTTCGTACCGTCATTCCAGTTCCACTGAACGTTGCTGCCTGTCCAGCCGGCATCGAAGGCGGAAACATTGACGGTTTCGTTTAAGCATAGGACAATTGGGTCTTCATCAAATGCCACGGCATAAGTGGGGTGATGTGAAACATTGATGGTATCACTCAGTGAGCAACCAGATCCGTTCCAATCGAGAACAATCGTCTCTTCTTGGGTGGTTGTGTACGTCTCATTTCCGAGTGTTCCATTCCAGAAGACATCGAAGGAAGGATCTACAATCCCAAGATCGAACGTTGCCTCTTCGTTACTGCAAAAAGCAAAATCAGCCCCCAAATCAAACACGGGAATGGTTGTTGCCGTCACGTCGATGGTATAGTCAACGCCACAGCTCGTGGCTCCATCTTCTACACTCAGGGTATAAATGCCAGGGGCAGCGATGGTCCTGAGGACCGCTGTGCTGCCATCTTCCCAGGTTCCGAAAGTTCCAGCTGGCCATGGGCCATTGGAGAGTTCGATGGAAGTTCCATTGCACAGGACCGTGTCCGATGGAAAGTTGGGCAAGGGAAGATCTGGAACCGAGACGGTCAGGTAATCTTCGGCTATACCGCCGCAAACATCCTCGTAAGCAATAGTGTAGACCGTGGTCTCATCGACCGCAGCTGTGACGTTGTTCCCTGTTGTTTCAGAAAGGCCAATGGCAGGACTCCAAATTGGATCAGTCCAAGCTGCGGGTGCAGCGAGTGCAACAGGCTCACCCGGGCATGCTTCAACATCACTCACATTCAGCTCGGACTCAGTGAACCACTCTGCATTGCGAACCCGGTGCGAATTGGAAGCTCCTCCCGTGGCCGCCGTAAATCCCCATTGCATAATGTTGGTGCCAAGGATGCCTTCGATGTCGATTTCGGTCGCAAGGCGTTCCACACAATTAAAGTAAACCACCATCTCCAGTGTGGTGGCGTCAAACGTCACCCTGAGGTCATGGTAATTGTTGTTTTCAATATTGCCATTCCCTGGAATGGCTGCGACGGGACCATCCAAGACATCTGCTCCTGTATGGTCGGTCGAACCATTTTTTTGAATGCCTATGTGATCATACCATGGATCACCCGCTCCGCCTCCTTGGTAGGTGTCCATTTCGATGATTACACTTGGATCAATAGCAGCGCTCCCTCCATAACCCATCAATCCTCCTCCGCCTCCGATGTTTCCAGAACCAGTCGTTTTTAGCACAAATGCCATTCCATCAGCCCCATTGTTGTTGCCTCCGAACCGCACTTCCGCGCGCATTTCCCAATTTTCACTGGTATCAAACAAACCTAATCTCCAAATGGCTCCGCGCTGGCTGCCTTGGTTCTGTGTGAGTCGATAGGTTCCTCCGCCAAGGTTTGTAGCATTGTTGTAAAGTGCAAATTGTCCTTGGGCAGTGAGGCTGCCGAGCAGGACCATCGCAATCCCAAGAAAATGAGCAATGGGGACTTTCATGTCTAAGGTCTTCGAGTTTGGAAAGGTAAGGGTTTGAGAGTCAAGATAAAATTCGCTCCGTGCAGGTTTGCACGTATTTAGGTAGGGCTTATTCGAATGATATGTTCTTCGTTGCAGAATGCAACACCACTTTTTCATTGCCTGACCTCAATTTGTTTTGCCCCATTTTGCTTGTATTTCAATTCGCCTCATCGCTTATCCCCTGATGTTTCAACGGCAAGGGGGACAGAGGGGTTCGATCGATAAAAAGATTGCATGCAAAATACGATTTAGCCTAATCGTCTGACTTTTAAGTGGGGACCATAGAAGGGATCTCTATCACGACCGAAACCCAACGGTTTTAGGTCAATGCGTTTTACTCATTTCGAAGTTTACAGTAGAATTTTAACCACATCGTTGCTTATTTTTGCATCAAAGTTTAATTCATGTCTCAACACTTTTCAAGATCGATTCTGACTGCGATTGTTGCGTTTTTCGTTTGCTTGCCATGCATTCATGTGGAAGCGCAAACCACTGCTAGTCCAGTGAATGACACAAATTCAGAGCGTTTCGTGCGTCTGGTAATGAACGATGGAAGTGTGAAATTGGGTCAATGGCTCAGTGAAGATGCGGACGTCATTAACCTCGACACGCGCAACCTGGGCGAACTGAACATTCCCAAGTACCTCGTAGCTCAAATGATGGACTTGACGGCATCTGAGTATGATCGGCTGAGTATGTCACGTGCCACGCGAAATGCACGCATTAATCCTCAGTCCAGTCGGTACTTTTTCGCGCCCTCTGGAATCCAACTGAAGCAAGGAGAAGGGTATTTTCAATCGAATATCGCCTTGAATTCGGTGAGCATTGGAGTGACCGACAACGTGACCATCGGCGGCCTTTTGTCATTTGTCGGTGCGGGGGGCTCGCTGAAAATTGGGAAGGAAATTGCTGAAAACGTTCACGCTTCTTTCGGTGGAATTGGCTTTAAGGATTATATCGGCGAGTTAGATCGCCCTATAGGACTCATGTTTGCGAACATTACTTGGGGTACAGAAGATCGAAACTTGACCGTCAACATTGGCACAGGTACAAGTGTTGCGGGTTCAACAAATTATCAGACTTGGAATGTCTCAGATTCAACTGTTTATGGACCTGGTTATGTGGAATATGAATACACCATTACCGAGTACACAGAGGAGCGGGTCCGGCCGTTGCTGTTGAACGTGAGCGGAATGGTTCAGATTTCGGATTTTAAATGGCTGATTACTGAAAACTATTTCATTCGCAATATGCGGACCACCAGTTTGGTGACCGACTCGCCCATTGTGTCTTTTGCCAATCCAAATTACATGGTGTTCAATAACGACACTTCAGTAAGCGGTGCAACCATTCTTTCCATAGGCGTGCGGAATCTAAGCCGTCGAAATGGCTGGCTCTGGGATTACGGAATGGTGGGAGTGATTGGGAGTGATTTCGGATTTGGTGCACCTTGGGTTTCGGCCACATTGCCGTTCTAGGATTTAGAGGCTGAGCGACTTTAAGCTTTCCATTTGCTTCGAACATTGCGGCATTCGAAATTCGATTCGCAGCCGTGAAAGTGCACCGCCGATGATAGTGGATTCACGCACAATCCAGGTCCATTTCGTACACCTTAAGTTGCTGATATGTTGGTAATTGAAGGTTCACTTGATGAATTTCAACTAGTTTGATTCATGTGCTTAATCATGATACCTTGCGAACTCAAGCGATATACCATGAGATACTATTATTTACTTCTTTTCTGCTTCGTCGCCTTTGCCATGCAGGCTCAAAACATCCAACGGGAAACCATCCAGGTCGAGTACATCAGCCGACCGAGTGAACCCTTGCCAAGTGGAGTCTCAACCTACGACGTGACCGTGTCTCAGGTCTACAAAGACATCTATGACGAAGAGTGTGCCCAATGGGAAATAACTACCAAGTTGGCCCAAGAGAATTATGACAAAGAAATGGAAGCATATAACGCCAAAGGAACCGGTGCTAAGCTTCTCGAACGTGCCTTATTGGACGAGAAGAAGCCGACTTTGCGACTGCCCACAAAACCTCATCGCACGGAAAAAATTTTTGAAGCCAACATCGTTGGTTCTAAGATCAATATGGAAGGGATGACGCGAGCGGCTGGGGGTGCAATTGTGAATTTGGAGATCCAGCAATTTGAATCCATGCCCTACGAAGACCAAAGGCAAGAAATCAAGGCCAAGGATGGAAGTGTATCATACAAGTATTATCGAACCATGTCTTACCGCCAATTGGTGGGGATGTCGTTGAGTTTGCCCGACGGGTCTGTCGTTGTGGATCAGGTCATGGGAGATGAGACTCTATACTCTAAGTTCACGAGCAAAAAATATGCTTCTAAGTCGGCCTTGAACAAGTCGTGGGACCAAGCCTCCATCAACGATCGGTTGAGCATGACAGCTGTGCAATCCGCATCTATTGCTGCAAATACGGTGCTGAACGACCGGTTTTGCTTCTCCACAAAGACCCGCCCTATGACGATTTACCATGCGAAGACGACTAAAAAAGTCAATTACACCGATTTGAATAATGCTGCATTTGACATGGAGATTGCCATGGAGAAGTATCTCTCAGATCAGGAGGCTTCGATGGAGGGCATTTCGAAATGTGTAAAAGTGTGGACAGCTGCTTTGGCAGAAGCTGATTTTAATGACAAAAAGGCTCGAATCGACGCCAAAGTTGCGGGTGTGATCTACCTCAACTTGATCAATGCCAACATCTGGCTCGAAGAGTATGATCAGGTCGATAAGCTTTTTGATGAGATGCGCCGTGTGCCAACGAAGCGCGGAGCTGAGGGCACTGCAGAAGGATTGGATACGTTCTCAGAGGAGCAACGACGAAGAAAGAAAATGAATTAGTAATCCTTTCTCAGCGGAGAACTAGTCACCAGTTCACCGCTGGACTACCATTTTAAATGCATTTGGCCCGCAGCGCACGACATAAGTGCCTTCGGGCCATTCATTTGTAGGGACTTGCACACGCAGCATGGCAGACGAGGATTCCTTTCCAAGCTCACTTTGCCACACACATTGACCAAGCGCATTGTAGACACTGAACGGCCTTGCTTGCGGCATTTCAAAGGTGAAGGCGTTGCGCGCTGGATTTGGCCAGAGTTTGAACGCACTATTGGCGTGGAGCAATTCGACATTTATGCTGCTGGCACCGAAGGCGGGCGAAACAGAGGAACATCCGTCGAAGAATACCTGTGCGGTGTAGTCGCCGTCCAGTTCAGGTGCCCATTCCATCCCAGATCCTACAAAGTTGCCTTCTATGGACCACGCAATGGAGTCCGCATACGGGATGTTTTCGAGGTTAACCGAAAGAAGCCCTCCTGTGCTTACGATGGCGACAGAAGCGTTCTCTGGACACGGCGTGAAACGTGCGCGGTACAGGTCATTGGTGAAAAGAGAGACCGTGGTCGTCCGCAGGCTCGCATTCATGTTTCCAGCAATGATGTGCTGGTTGTTATCCCAACTGTCAAACATCCAACCTTCTTCAGCAATCGCTTCCAATTGAATGGGGCAGTCCTCAAAGTAAACACCTTCCCATGGGAGTGGACCTGGCGTGATGGTATTCACACGCACGTCACCTGCAGGAGGTGGAAACACATCCAAGGTACAGTCAAAATCGGCGGGCAATCCGAAGCTATTCTTCAGGTGGGTACGTGCAGTGTTTACACGGTTCGAATTGTAAGAAGTCAAGTTGTCGATGGCATTGATCCAAGCCCCGAATGAGGCGGGAGAGTTCCATCGGTCGATGTGCTGAGGCATTGTGGCGCTCATCATTGCGACGGTTTCTGAAACGTCTGCATTGAAGCTTTCCGGCTGGAACATGGTGTTGACGAGGTCGGCATATCGGTTGATGAACTGGATGCGAAAGGCGTTGTTGAGCAAGACTTTGTCAAACAAATTGCTGTGAACGGAGGGGAAACCTGGATTACGGGCCCAATCGATGAAATTGTCATTCACACTGGCGCCAAAGAAGCCAAATCCGGCATCCGTATCGTACAGCAAATAGCGCCAAGGTTGGTCAGGAGCAGCTCGGAACGTTTTGATATTGTTCAACCCCCAAGCCAAACCGAGCCAATCCGTATTTTGCGCATAGGTCTCGAACACGAAATAGTCGATGTAATTTTCAATGTCAAAGTGCTCTTGAAAAGCAGTCAAAAAGCTTGTGCTATAGGGAGAGGCAGCGAGCAGGTCTGCGGCGCCGGAGAGGAAGTCTTGGTCGGATCCTGCGAGGACTGTCGTTGGCGAAATAAGATCTACATCATCTTTTTCGACCAAATATTCATTGGCGATGAAGTGCTCGTCCGTTTTCTGACGCACACCGTAAAGTCCCCAGAATTCTCCGTTTAGGTAAAGAATGGCTGGACGCCAATTGCTCGCTAGGTTGTGGGTTCTGCGGGCCATGCGGGAATACATGGCATCTTGAAGTTTGGTCGCCCAGGTGTGCTGTCCACCATTTCGCAAATTCAAATTATTATAGGAAGTGATTCCCGGAGTGTCGTCAAATACAGGATAATCGAAGTCCCCGGTATACTCCCCTCGAAAATCGAGTCGAAACGAGCGCTGCGGTTCGGCACGGGACCAGCCGCCATGAATTTCCAAGTCCAATTGTTCTTTCAGCTGTGAGGTTCCATTGGCGTCGAAATATTCAAGGCGTGAAAACCGGGACCAAGGCTGCCAAAAATTCGAGCCGAAATAAGGGTAGTCGGGTTCAGGGTTTGGACCGGAAACATAGATGCCAGTGTTGTAGTCCCACAAGTGATCTTCATCTGTGATGATCGAGAAGGTGGGCACTTGAGGTGTGAATTCGTCAATGATGTAAGTGAAGTCACTGACTTCACTCGGGATGGAATTCCCATTCTGATCCCAGGCGCGAAGACTGAGAACCGTGGAGGCATCAAATTCCAATCCTTCTTGCGGAAAAATGGGATCGCTACTGGTCGGATAATCACCATTGGTGGTGTAACGAATGATTTGGTCTGAATTGGCATTATTCAGTTCAACGGCTAGCGGGGAATCATACCAGCCGGAGGGGACAGTGGCGTTGGCTACTTCTTCGAATCCATCGTAGCAGGCATCGTCATCATTGGCCTCATCGGGAGTAGGGGAATCAAATATGCACCAATCCGATTGATTTCCTTCAGGACGTCCTACGGAAAGGCCAAAGGTCAAGTCGGGATGCAGAGGCAGTGCATCGTTGACCTCGCCTTCAGCATCATACCAAACCACAGCTTCACCAGGGCTCAGTTGAAAGGATGCATGCATGATTGCATCATATTCTTGCCACCAAGACGGTGGTCCGGGCCAAGATGTGTCCGTGCCATCTTTTCGAGTCAGTCCCAAGAATGGGCGAATTGATAAGTCACTGGATTCATTGCCATAATTGTGCACCTGCACGGCAAACACATTTTCGCCTTCTACCAGCAAATCTTCCAATTCATTTGCATCCCAAATGAATTGTTCAGGAGCAATTCCTTGGTACAAGTTGGCTTCAACCCATGTATTTGCGGAGTCATCATAGTTACCCATCAATCCGTTCATACTCGCAGACCTCGCTATTTCGATTCCATTGAGGTAGGCGATGTAACCATCGTCATGATCTACCGCGGCTGAAAGATATCCCCAGTCCAATGGCTCTTCGATTGTAAATGATCTTCGAAGAAAAATAACATCTGCGTTTACGATCGTGGCATCATCACCATCGGCATATCCAAATCCTCCTGGGCCGATGTTCCAGCTGCTATCATCGAACCCCGGAGTTTTCCAGCTGTTCGATGGGTTGCTGGTTGGCACGAGATAATGCCAATCATCTGAGTCCAATGCGGGAAGCTGCCAATTTTCCGGCAAGTACGACTTATCCTGACCCGAAGCCAAGATGAGCAGCCTTTCGCCGGGGCCTAATGAAATAGCAGGAAGTTCCCAGCCGTTGTCGAAGTCGAATTCATCATTGATGCGATGGCCTTCCAAATCCACTGCAAAGTTTCCATCGTTTCGCAACTCAAGCCAATCGGAAGTTGAGCCATCGCTAGCAGTCCATCCATCATTGGCAGAAGCCTCTGAGACGACCAATTGAGCTTGCGCAACAGTCATGTACAAGCTCAAAATCCCAGCGAGGAAAAGCGTTATTTTATTAGTCGGCATTTTCAAAAATACAGAACATCCAAGAGGACGCAAGGAAATTCGCATCGAAGAATGCGGGAAGGGTAGATTTTGAGCCGTGGATATATGTTTTAATGAACTGCATGTGGTTTTTTTGGTGTTTGAAAAATTTAGCGGTGAAAGCCATTGGAGTATGAATTGAGTGTTGGTTTTTTCGCGACCTTTCCCCAAATGGCATTTATGAAATCCGCAATTCTTGCAATTCTGTGCATTATGCTCTCCTTCAGCTGCGCCGAAAAGTCAGCAGGTGATGAGGTCGCTGGCGATGGCCATCAAATGGAGTTTCAAAGAATAGACAACACTCCTTTACTGCATGTTTTGGGCACGCTTCAAGATGGGGGTGCACCTCACATGGGGTGCGACCGTCCTTGTTGTCGAAATTTATTTTTGCGTCCAGCGACCAACCGCAAGGTGGTTTCATTGGGGATTTCAGATCGAAGTGAAGAAGGGGGAGAATTGGCCATGTTTGAGGCCACTCCTGATGTGGCGGGTCAATTGCATGCCCTGCAATCATCATCGGGTCTCAAAGACGTCCTTCCATCCATTTTCTTAACGCACGCTCACATCGGTCACTACGCGGGATTGATGAATCTAGGAAGGGAAGTGCTCGGTGCCAAAGGCGTTCCTGTTCATGCCATGCCGCGTTTTCGCGCATTCTTGGAAACCAATGGCCCGTGGGATCAACTCGTTTCCCTGGGCAACATTGAGCTGAATCCCCTCGTGGCAGATTCTATAGTACAGGTCACCAAGAGGGTGCAAACCATTCCGATTTTAGTGCCACACCGCGATGAGTATTCCGAAACGGTGGGCTATCGAATTTTAGGACCAAGCCGCAGCGTGTTATTCATTCCGGATATCAACAAATGGGCGCTTTGGGAACGTGATCTCAAAGATGAGCTCGCCATTGTTGATCGGGCATATTTGGACGCGACTTTTTTCGATGCATCAGAGGTCGGATACCGGGACATGTCCGAAATTCCCCATCCATTTATGGTGGAGACAATGTCATTTTTGAGTGCATTGAATGCCTCGGAAAGAGCTAAGGTTCATTTCATTCACATGAATCATACAAACCCGTGCTTGTCCGATACTTCATCGGCGTATCGGCAGGTTTTGAACGCAGGTTTTCATGTGGCCCGCATTCACGATGAGTATGCTTTGTGAGTCCGGACTGAAATCCAGACCTTTTTTTAAGGCATTGAAAATTTGTTTACATTGGACGAAAACGAACTAAAATTCAATGAAAATGGTCAAAAATGAGCGTTTTTTTTACGTTTTCGCCTTTTTTTTCGTGTTAATCACGTCAGGTCAAGCGGTTTTTGCTCAGACCATCAGTGACTGCTCAGGGGCAGTGGTTTTGTGCGGCGATTTGTTCACAGAAACAGAGGCCACACTCAATACGGGGGATGTTTATGAATACACAGGCGCTTGCAATGCTAGCCTCGAACAAAGTAGTTTGTGGTACACATTTACGGTGCAAGAGGATGGTTTGCTTAGTTTCATCATCGATCCGCTGAATCCGATGGATGACTACGATTGGGGTTTATTCGATATTACCACCGGAGGCTGCGAAGGGATTGGAACTCCGCTTCTTTCACCGGAAGTTGGATGCAACTCGTTTGGACTCAATCCACCTGAGCCCAATGGCGCTACGGGCATCTCCAGTGCCAATGGCGGCACAGGTTCAAGCAATGGCCCAGGCAATCTCAATGGTCCTGCTTTCAATGCTGATTTACCGGTCTTGGCCGGTGAGACTTATGCATTGGTGGTCATGAATTGGACGAATAGTTTGGATGGGTATGACATCGACTTCGGACAGTCTACGGCAAGTTTGTATGATGAGGAGCAACCCGCGCCCGCATCTTACGAATCAGACTGCGCTTTGCAACAATTCACAGTGACCCTGAATGAACCGGTTTTAATTTCTACCGTCGAGCCTGAGGATTTTGAATTGGAAGGTCCAGCAGGTGAGTTATACGGGTTTGATGGTGTTACGGCCATGGATCTTGCTGGTGATTTGGCTGCGGTATTCGAACTCGAATTGGATGGCGAAATCCCATACAGTGGAACGTATTTCATGCGATTGTCCGATGTGTCCAATGGGGTTCAAGATCCGTGTGGCAATGTCGGGCAAGGATTGTCTGCATTGGATTTGGTAGTGCTAGAACCGCCGTTGAGCTGGGATGCGCAGGACGTGGTATTGTGTCCTGATGATGCAGCTACTTTAACTGTAAACTCCGTTGTGATTCAGCCGTCCAATACGGCCTACACCTACGTGTGGTCGTATGACATGGCAGGTGCGCCCATGGTCTCCGATGCTTCCGCCATGGAATCCATAGGGGATGGCGTTTACAACGTCACAATCTCCACGGATCCACCGTGCTTCTCTGCTGAAGGCGCTTTCAATGTAATGACCGAAGAATGCAGCCTTACATTGCCCAATGTCATCACCCCGGGCAATGGTGACGCCCTGAATAACGCATTTTACGTGGACGGTCTGCAGGAGTGGCCTGGCAGCACCATCCGCATTTACAACCGGTGGGGCGATTTGCTCTATTCTTCTGAGAATTTCGGTGCCACAGCAGGGTGGGATCCGCAGGTGGACGAGGCGGCAGAGGGAACTTACTATTACGAATTGCGCATTTTGCAGGGCGATGACGAAGTCACCATAGAGTCAGTGAATGGAGAGCAGACCTACATCCCCAATGACGACCCTTACTTGGTCATCACAGGGATGTTTTCACTTCTTCGTTGAAGCTCTTTGATTAACGAACCACCAATTGCGTCGGCATGCTGTTACCAAATTGAGCGAGGTATATACCCGCACTCAAGTGTCCAATCACAACGTCTTGTGTCATCGAATCTATTTGCTCAGTTAAAACAATGCGACCGCTGGCATCGCGCAGAATGAGATCCTGTCCGATCGATTGCAAATCAGTGATTTGAATGGAAATCCGTGAATCTGCGGGATTTGGGAAAATGCGGCAGAGGATTTTGGATGTGGCCAATTCGTTCACTCCAACTCCCATCGCGTTCAGTAAACCCGTAAACTCTTGATAGTACAAATTGGCGATGCGTTCGTCGTGAATGACCAGTGTATTCTCATCGTTGGTTGTTTCAGCAGTGGTTGACCAGTTGTGTGAACCTGTCACGACAGTTGGGTCAGATAATGGCTCGCTATGGTCGACAATGCAATACTTGTGGTGCAGTTGTCCCGAAATACCGACGTGCGAGTATACTTCGATGCCCGCATCCACCAAAGCGTCAAATTCTGATCCGGTCGAACCGGCGTCTTCCATTGCCCCTCGAGGGTTCACGAAAAGACTGGACCCAGCTTCGATGACTGCTGCTCCGAGGTCGTTGCGGGTGAAAGACAGCGTCGCAAAAGAAAAGTCGTAATTCGTTGATTGAATGGCATCGAGAATCGCAGATGTGGTTCCATCCGTGGGAGAGAAGTAGAGTTCGACAGGACTGCCGCCTATGATGAATTTTTTCGGTGTATTGATCGTTTTTGCAGGACCAAATTTCGAGTTAGACGGGTCTGGTACTAAACCATCAGAGCCCCACATTTCTTCAAACTCTAGTCGGTATGCACGCGCCAAACTTTGGTCGCCGACAATGATGACATTGTTGGGGTCTGTATTGAGGTTGCCTGTCGTAAAGTTGGTCGATCCGGTCAGGACAAATGCGCGTTCTGAATTGTCGGCGTCTCCTACGATGAATTTATTGTGCATGCCGCTTCCTTCTCCGTCGGTTCGGAAATGAACAGGCATGCTTTCGTTGATGGCGCTGAGTCCGAGGTTGGCGTTCTGTCCTTCTGCGATGTAGCGAACTTCAACGCCATTGTCAATGGCTAAATTGATCGCTTCTTCAATTGCAGAATTGTTCAGGTTGTAAGCAGCGATTTCCAGTGTGTTTTGAGCTGTGCCAATGTAGGCTGCGATGGTGTCATTGGTGTTGGTCCCGAGTGTTTGAGCCTCTTCAATCGTTGCCACGCTGTTGTCTACTTCGCGGGTAAAGTAGGCACGCATATATCCGGGCGATTCAGAAACAGTGGCATAGGGCCGAATGGTGGACGCTGTTGAATCTTCGCCAGCGACAGACAAAACGCGTGCGTAATAGATGGTTCCAGCCTCGAGGGATTCCAATGAAACGGTATGGTTGAGCACTTGGTCTTCCAATACGATTTCCATTCCAAGATCGGTGGTAAGGCCATACTCCACATGAGAGTCACCCAGTACATCCGTGGACCAATTCAAATCAAAACTACTCGTCGTAATATTTGTTTGGTCGACTTGCGTGCTCAAGTTGATGGCAGAGGTTGGGACGAGATCCTCACTTCCGCGCGGAAGCAACTGGTAGCCTCCGAATCCATCGAATGTGAATTGTGACACAATGCCGTACAGATCAACTTCACCAGCGGGCAAAACTTGTCCGACAAGCTCGTTATCATTTCTCACATAGATGATTCCATCCTCCCCACTAGCACTGAAGCTAAATGTGCTGTTCCCCGTGATAACCGTTCCTCCATTGGTGAAAACTGCGTCCTGGATGTAGATGATTTCACCTTCGAGGTTTTCATCCAGTTCTCCCGGCGTTACAGCCTGTGCTTCGGGCAAAGCATTGCCTGAAGAAATGACCTCCACTTGGGTAATGCCATCAGGTCCTACCTCAAGCAAACCATTGTATTCGCTCAATTGACCAGTCATTGTGAGTTCGTCACCGGGTTGGGGGTCTGCAAAACCATTTTGAGTCCAGTCACCACCTGGATAAAGTGCGATTCCAGCGGTCTCGTCTTGCAAATAGCGTACGATACCCAAATTGGCATCAGAAGTCACAATGCCCGTAACTGTTACGGTCTGTCCTACACCATAATTGGTGCGAGCGTCTAAGATGTCTGTCTGGCTCCAAGCAGCAGTTGCGAGAACCAAGGATAGGATGAAGGGTGATGTTTTCATGTCAATCGTAGTGGTTGGATGATTAGAATCGGATGCGAACGGATAGGTTGGTTCGAGCTCCGTAGCCCATGTATACGCTCGCTGAGCCAGCGTCGAAATTGTTTTCACTGAAGGCATACTTGCGATTGGCATCTGTAAAATACCACTCACCGTATGCGTCGTTGTTTTGTGCGTTGCTGAGATAAACAGTGTTGAGCAGGTTAAAGACACTCAAGCGAATGTCCATATTGGTGCTATTTAAGTTTAGATTGTACCCTGCGTGAAGGTCGAGTAGTCCGTAGGTTGGGATTTGCCATGACTGACGGCCTTCGTTTTCTCCATTTAGACTAAAAGGATCGAAGTCTGCAAAGTGTCTGCTGAATACCGTGAAACGCGGCTTGATGTACACCTTCTTGTGCGTGTACTTCAATGAAACACTGAATTGACTCTGGGGAGAGTCACCCACTGAAACGCCTTCCGCATTGTATTGCACAATGGCGGTATTTCCCTCAACATCGATGTAAGGAAGGTTTGAGTCATCGTCTAACAACACCAGGCTATCTTCTGAACTTGTCCATCTCCAATCGCCGAGACTAGCATAGCCTTCGAGGGTCAAACGTGAATTCAATTGCCAAGCGACATCGGTTTCGATTCCTTTGTGCAGCGCGCTCATAGAGTTCACGTTTGCGCGAACGATGTCCCCTTCGACTGTTTCGAAGCGGAGCAAAGATTGCAACGGCCTGTTTTGCCAATCGGTGTAGTACGCATTCACATTCACGCTGAAGGGGTACTTGCTAAAGCTGTAACCCCATTCGGCAGAGTTGATTCGTTCATTCTGCACATTTTCAACGAATTTATTTTCGAAATCAACCACATTTCGAAACACCGGGGTTCGGTTGAGATGCCCCAGGTTTACGAATGTATTTGCGTATTCAGAAAGGTTGTAGTTGCCGCCGGTCTTTACTGTGAATCCGGGAAGCCACTTCCAGCCGCTCGTCACATCTGTGCCATCCGCATTGGCTGCGGCAAAATAATCCACGCTCTTGTATCCCTGTGTAACACCACTCACATTCAAGAAGGCATTCCACAAATAACCTTTGTACTCAAACAAGGCAAACGCTCCCCCCCATCGGACAAAGGCATCGTTGTGGTATCCGATTTTGTCGCCGACAACACGCATGTTCGACTCAGCATTGGCGTTGCGGGTGTCGACGAAATAGTCGCCTCCGAGCAGGTCGAAAACTTCTGCGTAGTGCTCTCCTTGGTAAGTCCTGAAATCTAGCCCTCCAGACAACGTCAACTTTTCGGATGTTTCGTGACGGAACGTCGACAAAAAACCGTACCAGTAATGGTTGTTGAAGAGCTTGCGCATGATGCGTCCCGATTTCAACAATGAATCGCTGTAAGTGGGGTCAATCGGTGGCCCAAACAAACCTCCAATCGTATTGGAGTTGTAGAATTTCTGGAAATCAACCTGACCGTTCGCTGTATAATCACCTGCACCTAAGCTGTTTTCGAGTCGGGTTCCTCCCCCGAAACCATAACTAGCGTAGGCCATGTTTGAAATATAAAGTTTGTCAGTTGCACGCCAGCTATGCCGCAAAGAGAATAAAGGTTTGTGGTACCTGTTTTGACGTTCATACAAGACGTTATTATTCACTTCACCCCAGTGAACGTTATAGGTGTCGCCATAGCTTACAATTCCTGTGGTGTCAATGAAATCAGTTGAGGAAACGATTTCTTCAAAGTCATTGGAAGATTCATAGCCAAAGGCCTGATTCAATGAATCGTAAGCTGCCTGTTCTTCTTGTTGGAGCAAAGAGCCATCGTTGAAAATGCCATCATAGCCCTGACTGTAAGCCATCAACTCGGCGTATTCTTCGTCAGTCCCTTCGAATAGTGAACGTGCATATTCTTTGTTGTGCGTTGCGATTCGTTGCTGGTAACCACGTGCAGCATTTTGAGATGGAGATCCCGTGGCGCTGAGGGACAGCGTATGGTTTCCAAGCGCTTTCTGAACTTTTACGTAATAGAAAAAGGCGCGGCTATAGTCCTGATCGAAATATCCCTGACGATTTTGGAAACTTCCGGCCATTGTGTAGCCCCAGCCGCCGTCCAAGCGACCGCTCGTATGACCTATCGAGGTGCGGCTAAAACCAAAACTCCCGACTTCTTGTTTGACCGATGTTTTGCGTGAAGATTCAATGCCAGAGGTAACGATATTAACGGTTCCACCAATGGCGGGAAGGGCAAGTTTGGAGGCGCCGAGGCCTCGTTGGACTTGCATGGTTTGGGTCACCAAATCGAGGCCAAACCAGTTGTTCCAGAACACAGCACCGCTTTCCATATCATTCACGGGTATTCCGTCCACAAGAACAGAAACATTGCGCTGCTTGAATCCCCGAATGGAGATGGAAGGGCCGTTATCGTCTGATCCTGCTTGGGTTGCGTACACACCTGGTGTTGAATTCAAGATCATCGGAATGGGTTGAGATCCCAATTCTTCTTGGATTTGAACAGGCTTGATGTTCGAAAATGCAACGGGTGTTTCGCGCTCGATTGCTACGTCGGCCACCACTTGCGCCTCTTGCAGTACAATTGTGCTCAATTTGAAGTTTAACTGTACCAAATCGCGGTTGACTTCGATGGTCCGTGTTTGTGACTCGTAGCCGATGTATTGCACGGTGATTTCGTGGCTGCCATACGGAAGGCTCACAGCATACTTTCCGTCAAAATCGGTGGCAACTCCAGAATCGGCAATTCTGACTGTTGCCTGAATCAAGGCTTCGCCGGTGATAGCGTCCGAAATAACACCTGTCAAAGTTCCTGTTTGGGCAGAAACGGTCCAGGCACCCATGACAAGCGCCGCTGTCGCGATGAATGACTTCAGCATGAATTAGCGGACCAATACTTGATGAGCAAAGGTGCTGCCACCTGCAAAGTGAACTTGAACGAGGTAAGCACCGGCATTCAATTGGTCTACTGACCAGCGCTGCGCTGCCGCATCATTGCGTTTATCATAAATGAGCGTGCCTTGCACTCCATAAATGGAGATGCGTTCGATGGTCTGATTTGCTTCGATGGTAATCGTGCCATTCATCGAAGGATTCGGGTAAACAGAAGATACAATGCTTTGAGTCACCTCTTCTAAGCCGTTGGGGTTACAAGCGCAGCTGTGAATACCCAATCCATCCCACGTATTGACTGACACAGTATCGTATTCTGCGAACGTATTGAAGCTGATTGGAGGCACTGTAATTCCTTGAGTTACGGCATACTTACGTCGCAACGTGTGGTTGGAGGTGAGCCAAGCAGCGCCGTCTCCGATGTCAATGTAACCGTTGGCTTCGTCGTTGGTCCAAGCAACTCCGGGGTCTTCTCCTGGTTTGCCGAAAATATCAACCACGTTGTCGCCATTTTTGACCAAAACAAGTGCGTCATCTCCGTTCATGTAAGTCGGAGCAGGATAGGGGTTATCCAATTGGTCTGCATAGGCCTGCATGACCGGATCGACAGCGGGTGAGATTGCTCCACCGCCCAATTCAACATCTTCTGTTTGGCCATTCACGAGAACCCAAGTGCCGAATGCTTCGATGGTCCCATTTAAATCCACCCAATCGGTAGCTGTTCCTTCACCGTTGCTCCATCTTTGAAGCTGGTAACCCGATAAGCTGATCGCTTCACTGGTGGGATTGTAAAATTCGAGTCCTTTGTTGTTTCCTGTCCCCTCCAAGTATTCAGAGATGAAAAGGTCGGTGCATTGCGCACTTGAAAACAAAGGCATCAAGAGGGCAGCACCCAAAAGGTGAGTAGTGAATCGCATGTGATTTGGTTTCGTGTGAATTCGTCGCAATTTAATGTCGAAATTGTCCAACACAATGAGAACTTTTGAATTCGAGCAAATTCGGGACCGATGCCTGTCAAAAGTAGCGGTCGATGAGTCGTTCCCTTTCGATGATCAAACCATGGTGTGGAAAGTCGCTGGAAAGGTCTTCGCGATAGCCAATGTTGATGATTTTAGAGGCGTTTCACTCAAGTGCAACCCGGAGCGTTCCATTGAATTGCGCGAACAATTTGAGGGCATTCGTCCGGGTTGGCATCTTAACAAAAAACATTGGAACTCGGTGAGTGCGGAACTTGATGTGGAATGGAGTCTGGCTTGTGATTTGCTGGATCATAGCTACTCGTGCGTCGTTGCGGGCTTGACAAAAAAATCCCGATTGGAGCACGGGTTATAAACAGCGCGCATTGGTTTGGGGGGTTCCTTCCTATCCTTGTGACATGGAGTTGACAACATTGGATTGGGTCATAGTCGCAGGGTATTTTGCCCTTGCGCTTGCGATTGGTCTTTGGGCTTCGCGTGATGCTGGCAAAAGCGCTAAGAGTTTTTTTCTGGCGGGGCGGAATATGCCTTGGTGGTTGCTGGGCATTAGCATGGTGGCAACGACATTTTCGACGGATACACCAAACCTGGTCACGGGTTTGGTCAGAGAACAGGGCGTGAGTGGAAACTGGGGGTGGTGGGCGTTTTTGCTCACCGGAATGCTCACCGCATTTGTATACGCCAAATTATGGCATCGATCCGGCGTTTTGACTGATATTGAGTTTTATGAATTGCGCTACGGTGGCAAGCCAGCTGCGGTATTGCGCGGCTTTCGCGCGCTGTATCTAGGACTGGTATTTAATGTTTTAGTGATGGGGACGGTATCGCTTGCAGCCATTAAGCTGGGGGGGATTTTGATGGGTTGGCCGGGTTGGCTTACTCTAGCGATTACTGGGGTCATAACGCTTTCGTACAGCGCTCTGGGCGGATTGCGAGCGGTAATCTTAACGGATTTGCTGCAATTTATTTTGGCGATGGTTGGTTCCATTTGGGCGTGCGCATACATCCTTGACCTGGAAGCGATCGGCGGCTTATCAAATTTGCTTTCCCATGCGCAAGTTTCCACAAAAACTGCCATGCTTCCGGATTTCAATGATGCGAGTCAATGGGTGCCCATTCTTCTGGTTCCTTTGGCGGTGCAGTGGTGGGCGAGCTATTACCCCGGAGCGGAGCCAGGTGGTGGCGGTTATATCGCTCAGCGCATGTTTAGCGCGAAGGATGAATCGCATGCCATGGGAGCCGCGCTATTATTCAACATTGCACATTATGCACTTCGTCCATGGCCATGGATTTTGATTGCTTTGGCTTCCATTGTTGTCTTTCCTGAGCTGAACGACTTACAAGCAGCCTTCCCTGATGTTCCAGCAGACAAGTTGGGCCATGATTTGGCTTATCCTGCCATGCTTTCATTGCTTCCGCCGGGACTCTTAGGATTGGTAGCGGCGTCCCTACTCGCCGCTTTCATGAGCACCATGTCGACTCAATTGAATCTGGGTGCTAGTTATTTGGTGAACGATTTTTGGGTTCGATTTATTCGTCCAAATGCGACAGATGAAGAACAGGTTGCTGCGGGCCGCTTCACCACGATTTTGTCTCTCATTCTCGGCAGTGGACTGGGCTTGTTGCTCACCGACGCCGGGCAGGCGTTTAATTTGCTTCTGCTCATTGGAGCAGGAACAGGTGGACTCTTCATTTTACGCTGGTTTTGGTGGCGCATCAATGCGTGGACAGAGTTGGTGGCCATGGCCGGCTCATTGCTTGTTGCTGGATACTTCACATTTGTGCACGACCACCTCACCGAGAGTGTTTGGGCTTCTCACGAAAAACTCGTCTGGGGGGCTTTGATCACCACCATGGTTTGGATCATTGGAACGTGGTTGACACCGGCAGAATCAGATGAAACACTGCGAAAATTTGTGGCCAAAGTTCAGCCTGGTGGACCAGGATGGAAGCGTTTTGCCAATGAAGATCATTCTGGAGCAGGGTGGGCAGTTCCGAGAGGTATTTTGTCTATGCTCTTCGGCAGCGCAGGGGTTTATGCAACCCTATTCGCCGTCGGCTCATGGCTTTATGGTGATGTCGCGACGACATGCTTACTTGCGGGTGTTGCGGTCATCAGCGTTCTGATCATTGTTCGTTTGAACCGAAGGCGTGCATGAAACTTGCCGTTTCTGCACCGGGCCGCATTTGCCTTTTCGGTGAGCATCAGGATTATTTCGGTTTTCCGGTGGTGGCTTCGGCCATTGATTTGCGCGTCTCCATTCAGTCGTCCTCCCGTTTTGACCGCACGGTCCATGTGGATTTGATCGACCTTGATGAACAGCATGTGTACGATTTAGACGCTCTTCCTGCTCCGCAGCCCCGTGAATACTTACTCATCGCTCTGCACTTGGCGAAACGTGAAGGCTGGCTGCCTCAAAAAGGCTGGCACGCAATTGTATCGAGTCAGATACCCATGCGTGCAGGAGCTAGCAGTTCGTCAGCGCTTTTGGTGGCCTGGTGTGCTTTGATAGCAGAACGCAGTAATCGAAATTGGAATCAAACATGGATTGCACACGCTGCATGGCGTGCGGAGGTCGATTGGTTTGGTGAACCGGGCGGAATGATGGATCAGACGGTATGTGCATTGGGAGGGACGCAGCACATTGCGTTTCAACCTGCATTTAAATCCACGCAGCTTCCAACACCTCCCGGATCTTGGTTGCTCTTTGATTCGAAGGAGCCCAAGGACACGCTCGGAGTGCTATCCCGCGCGAAGGATCACCGTTTGAAACTGATTCAGAATTGGGAGTGTCTAGGAACAATTGATTGGGCTCAACGGCCACCACAGTTTCCACAGCAGTGGAATGATTTGGAGAAGCAGCTCATGATGACCACGTTGGAAATCCGTCGCATCTCCTCTGAAGGTGCCGAAGCGCTGGAGTTTTCGGTTCCTGATCTGGAACAAGTCGGAGCTTTGCTTCAGGAACATCAACGCTGGTTGAGCGAAGGTATTGAGGTTTCAACTTCGCGCATTGATGGCATTCTCGCCAAAGTCCTCGAAGCTGGAGCGTTGGGAGGTAAGATTAACGGGTCCGGGGGCGGTGGCACGGGTTTTGTGCTTTGTGAAGCGTCCCGTCATGACGCAGTGACCGAAGCCATAGAGAGGGCTCAAGGCCATCCAATGCCCATTGCGCTCGGAGCGGAAGGTGTGCGGTTTGAAAAATTCATAAAGTGATAAATTGAGCCTATGAGATGCGATCGGATTTTGATTTTGGCAGCGGGTCGAGCTTCGCGCATGAAGCGCAGCGCGATGGAAATACGCGGGGAATCGCAAGGTCTTTTGGCAGCGTTCGAACAGGACGCTCTGAACAGACCAAAGCCTATGATTCGCGTCGGTCCAAAGGGAGAGCCTCTGTTGCAATTCATTTTAGAGCAGGCGCTAAGATCCGGATTTACCGAGGTCACGCTGGTGGTGAGTCCGGACGATTCGTTTACCAGGTCATTTGTAGAGCGCTGGAATAAAGCACCAGCAGGTTCAAAAATGCGAACGGGATATGCCGTGCAGTCTGAACCTTTGGGCACAGCGCATGCTGTGCAGTGCGCATTGGATCAAGATCCCGTCGCTTCTGGCACTGCATTTGTGTTATGCAATGGCGACAATGTCCCCACGCGTCGTTCGTTGTCTAAATTGAGAAGCCAACCTCAAGGTCAAGCGGCTTTGGCTTATGATCGCGACCACCTCGGCCTACCTTCAGAGAAGACGACAGCATTTGCAGTTTTGCAGGGATCGCAAGGTGTGCTCAAGTCTATCTCGGAGAAGCCGGAGCAGAACGTCATTGATCAACTCTGTCAGGAGGATGGAATCGTACATGTTTCTATGAATTTGTTTCGGTTGGACCCTCACTTGTTGCTGCCATTTCTTGAGCGATTAACACCTCATTCTACACGAGGAGAATTGGAGTTGCCGACTGCATTGCAGCAGATGCTGCTTGCAGGGCATACGATTGAGATGATCGAAACGCAGGATGAGGTCCTGGATCTTACACAGTTCCAAGATGTGGTAGCGGTCCAGAATGGACTGCACATTTTAGAGCCTTTTCAATTGGAAGTTTGCGCGAGTACTCCGATGGATGTTGAAGTTGCTCGAGATGCAGGCGCGCATCGGGTAGAGTTGTGTGCACATTGGCCGTGTGGAGGATTGACTCCGCCTGAAACGGACATTCGTCGTTCTGTCGTTTCCGGCATTCCAGTGCATGCTTTGATTCGTCCTCGTGCCGGACATTTTCAATACAGTGCCGATGAAAAAGCTTGGATGACCGATCAGATTGCAGCATCGCTCGAGACGGGTGCCGTTCGCGCGGTGGTGGGTGGACTGAATGACCAGGCTCGACTTGACTTGACTCAGCTTGAGATGTGGGCCGAACAATTTGGCGCGCACCGATTGGTGGTACACCGCGCATTGGACGCGAGCGACGATTGGAAAGCAGATGTCGAAGCATTAAAAGGAGTCGGCATCCTTCGAATGTTGAGCAGTGGGGGAGCAGAGAAGGCCATGCTCGGCACGGACCAAATCAAACGCGCATTGCAATTGGGCTTTGAGGTAACGGTGGGAAGTGGGGTCCGCCCAGACCAATTGGTGCAATGGCAAAAATTGGGGGTATCGGCATTTCATGCATCTTGCCGACGTGAAATGAATCGCAGCACAAAGCACTTTGATGGCGTCGATCATCCTGTGGTAGGCGATGAAGTGCGGGCTTGGTTTTAGTCGTCATTCACACGGAGTTACATTTGCATATGCGAGATTTCTTGATGAGGACGGTTTTCTTCGCTGCAGTTGCGGCTGCAACGAGTTGTTCTGTTCCAAAGGTGCAGCCCATTTCAAGGGCGATTATTCCCGAACCGAGATCGATCGCTTGGTCAGGACAAGAGGAGAGTCAGCTGATTTGGCAAGGTGCATGGATGTGGTCAATCGACGAGCTCTGGTCCATTCATCAATCCGCGTGGGATGATTGGCTGCCAGGCGATTCAGATGACCGCGGCTTGGCCATTTCAGTGCAACACGCAGCGGGATACGATCCTGAGGGCTATTCATTAGAGGTTAATGCGGATGGCGTCATCATCAAAGCCACTACTGCAGCGGGTGCTTTCCATGGGTTGACCACCTTGCGATGGATGTTGCCGCCAGATTCTGAAAATTTCGGTCCATGGTCCCTTCCGATGGGTTCGATTTCGGATTCACCAAGGTTCGAACACCGTGGCTTGCTTCTGGATTGCTGTCGCCATTTCATGGAGCCGGATTATGTGAAGCGCACCATTGATTTATTGGCGCTGCATAAGATGAATATCCTGCATTGGCATCTCTCCGAAGATCAAGGTTGGCGAATTGAAATAAGGGCATACCCGGAACTGACATCTACTGGCGCCTGGAGAACGGAGGCGGACGGATCAAGGCATGGCGGTTTTTACACGCAGGAGCAGCTCAAGGACATCGTAGCTTATGCTGCTGATCGCCACGTTACCATCATTCCAGAGATTGAGCTTCCGGGACACAGCCGCGCGGCCATTGCCGCTTATCCGTGGTTAAGTTGCACTGGTGATTCCCTGGAAGTACCGCACGATTGGGGGGTGTTCAAGGATATCTACTGTGCTGGCGAAGATTCTACTTTCCGTTTTCTCGAGCAAGTATTGTTGGAAGTGGTGGAGTTGTTTCCTTCAGAATACATCCACATTGGTGGAGATGAAGCGCCCAAAGTGCGCTGGGAGTCGTGTTCAAAATGCCAACGCCGCATCCAAACAGAAGGTTTGCACGACGAACATGAATTGCAATCTTGGTTCATTTCGAAAATCGGAGCGTTTTTGGCCAAGCACGATCGAAAGTTGATTGGGTGGGATGAAATCCTTGAAGGTGGATTGCCTGAAGGTGCGACTGTTCAATCTTGGAGGGGAATGCAAGGAGGACGTGATGCCGTGGCGATGGGCCACAATGCAATCATGTCGCCCACTTCACACTGCTACTTTGATTATCCTGTGGAGTCGATTGATTTGGAACTGGTGTATTCGTTTGAGCCTGAACCTGACGGACTTGAGGGGTCTGGACGAATTTTGGGTGGCGAGTGCAACATGTGGACTGAACGAGCACCACAGGATCGGGTCGACTCCAAGGTATTTCCTCGAATGGTGGCCATGAGCGAGGTTCTTTGGAGTTCAAAGTCACAGCGAAACTGGGGTGATTTCCGAGAAAGAATGGAGCAGCATTACACCCGATTGGATGCTTGGAATGTAGATTATGGATGGGAAGCAATTCCTGTGGGAATTGCATGCACTCCTTCCGCCACCCCCGGAAAAATCAATGTGCAATTGGCTCAAGTGATTGCGGGCATTGATGGGGAGGTAAAATGGGTTCGCCACGGAATCGAACAAGACGCTGAGCAAATCCTCGATCGCCCTTTTGAACAGTCGTTTGAATTGGCCGGAGAGGGTGAACTGACCGTCGATTTGCGTCGCAATGGAATTGCCATCGGTCAGCCTTGGCGTTTTCCTCTGGCCGGTCATGCTGGCGTTTTTAAACCGTTGGAATTGGGGCATGAGTGGAGCACCAATTACCCCGGTGGTGGTCAGCAAGGATTGGCCGATGGACGTCTGGGGTCATCTGATTTCCGAGATGGTTGTTGGCAAGCGACTCAGGGAAAGGATATGAGTGTGAGCATTGCTCTTGATGCGGTTCAACAAGTCGACTCATTGAGTGTGCAATTTTACCTCTACCAGGATGCCTGGATTTTCGTTCCCGATTCGGTTTGTTTTCAATGGTCATTGGATGGTCAAAACTGGCAGGGGAATTGGGTTTTTCAGACCAATTGGAGGGGAGTAGAGGCGTTCGAATCAGAGGACACGCAGGGCGTCGTAAGGTTAGCGGTTCCGATTCATGAACGCGCCAAATTCGTGCGATTTACAGCGTTGAATCCCGGTCCGTGCCCAGACTGGCATGATGCATCCGGCTTGGACTCTTGGTTATTTTTGGATGAGCTCGTCGTGCACAGTCCTGTGCAATACGAATGACCAAAACCGACCGCGTAAGAGACGTCAACAAGGCACTCCAAAGACCGTCAACAATCCCAATAGATCGGATGTATTGATCGTTCCGTCGTTGTCCAGATCCAAAGCAGCTGGTGCCGCGTTGGCTTCGCCTCCTACTGCATCACCAAAATGAACCAGGAGCAGCAACAAATCGTAAAGATTGCGCACGAGGTCGGCATTGAAGTCACCCGCGCAGCTTGTCGGATCAACCAGAAGCGGAAAGGCGTATGCTTCAGCTAATAAAAACGCATCCACCCCCACCACTTGTCCGATCGCGCGTCCTGGAAAGTCGTCTTGAGGCGGATGGATGCCACCCCAAATTCGTGACAAAGCACTCTGGTCAGAGGCATCTCGGTAAGTAGCCCATTGAAGCTCTAAGTCTTCTGAAGGTCCATCTTCGAAGACCAAAAATTCATGTGCTTCAACAGGGAAGGATCCCATTCCTCCTGGAAAATATTCGTCACCAGTGAGCAGGCAAAGCACTTCGGCTGCAGCGCGACTAAAAGTGGAATGTCCACTGACGTAGCCAGCAAAAGGCGGTGTGACAAAAGTCGGGCGTTGATAAGGCCACCATTCGTCCGCTCGAATCCAACCCACTCCCGCCTCATCAAGCGCTGGAGTGGAAATGTAATCAGGTCCGCGCCAAGCCATCACTTTCACCTTGTGAAGGTGCTCATTTTGACTGCCTCGCAATTCCTCTGAATCGGCGCTGGTGATGAGCTCAATTTTGCCGGGTATAAGCGGAAGACCGGCTCCATCGTAATTGGGCTGTTCGGGGTCTGAACTTTGTCCACGATCAGCCATCCATCGAATGGCTGAGACGGGTCGGACATAGTCGTACCAGCCCTTGTTGCTCCATGCTGAAATAGCAGCGTCGTGCATGGCTCCTCCCATGGCAAAATAGCCGAGTACATCCCAATCCAGTAGCGGCAATTCTTCGCCGTTTCCCCGCCACCGACGCTCCAATTCTTCTTGGTCATTGACATAATTCAATAAAGTGAACCAGTGACCCGGAGGAGTTTCAGAATCTGGCCCATCGGCCCAGAATTCGGCCAAAACTCGTGTGACGTCTCCGCGCAAGACTTGTTGTGCCACGTATGGCTCACCTGTGTGAGGATTGATCGGGTGGCCGGGAGCAACGCCAGGAGCTTGAATTCCACCACTTTCCGATTGATAGTAATCCCGAGCTTCTTCCATGTTGGCAGGCAAATAACCGTTGAGCCCAGAAGCGCCTGGACTGATGTCCCACATTACAGAATCGCTTGGGTCCAAATGCGACGACCACAAACTGACGAGGGAGTGCCCCCATTTGTAATCGTTTTCGAGGCCTGATTCTTCGAGTGGATCAATGAGAGGAGGCAACGGAGCTGCATGGTATACGGTGTAGTTGCTTCCAAGACGGCTGAATACAGAAGTGTCACTAGCGTCCATAGCAAAGGGCTCAACGTTTCCCCATTCTGCGCTCAAGAAGTCTGGGGAGATGTTGCCTCCCTCGTTCCCTGATTGATCGATGAATTCGAGCAATTGAAGGGGCTGCCAGCGGTTGGGAAAAAACATGTTTGGGTTTCCAGGTTCGTCCATCACGAGGTTCCAATTGACCGGATTGTAATAGGTGTTTTGATAGCCTATTTCTTCGAATGCTCCGTCTTGAAGTCCAAAGGCGATGTACTGTTCTGCGAGATAATTCCCGAGAGCTGCGGCGTCGTGTTCGAGGTTTCCCGTTGCATAATCGGTGGAGTGGAATGCCGTATCATAACCGAGTTGCTCCATTTGGGAGTGCAGGTGCGTGAGAATGCGCTGCAATCGCGGCGCATTTTGGAAACGGTGCAGCATCAGCCGATAACTCCCGTAGCTGAGCGATCGCTCTCGTGCTGCTTTTCGTTCCCATTCATTTTCAACAGAGGTCAGCGGGTTCCAAGAGCAGACGAATCCTCCTACGGTGTCTCCGAGAAGCCAGGGCTTTGGTCCCACTGCACTTGGAATGGCCCATGCCGCCCAGGCGTCGTAGGTCAGTGCTGATTGATGCCACAAATTTCGCGCATGAACGGTAGGGCGGGCGAAGTCACTCCGCACTCCAATGAGCAGTGCTTCATTCCAGAGACGTGCAACGCTATGGGTTGCGAGCGTTGGCCAATCGTCAAGGGGTGCCCCCGAGCAGTCGATTCCGGCATCGGGATACGTGCATGAACCGTCATTGGTCTGAGCAGCAATGTTAAAGTTGCACGCATGCGGTTCGGTGCAACCCAGCTGAAACCACGGTTGCGATCCAGGTTCAAGTATTTGATACGTGCTGTCTGATGCAAAAGGTCCATGAGAACTGAGCACACCACTGGGCCATTGGATGTTCACCGAGTCAACGGCGGATGACTCGCCGAGTCCAAAGTGGGCGAGGAGCGAGCTTGCGCCGCTGTAACCTTGGCCGCAATTGATTTCATCCATGCGCACTTGCCCATCGAAATGGATTGATACGCGCGCTCCAATTGCGCTTCGATTTGAAACAGTTCCCTCCAATTCAAATTGGATGAAGTGGCCCGATTGGTTTTGATTCTTGAGGATTTGAAAACCGGGTTGAACGGAAGATCCGGTGGTAGCTATGGCCAAATCCAAGTCTCCGTCGCGGTCGAAATCACCTTGAGCAAGGCCATAATCAGAATAATTGTGTTCGAGTACGGGATCCCCTTCGCTGACCAAGTCGAATGTCAAATCCCCATTGCCATGATACAATCGGTTGGACGTAGGAGCGAACGCATAGTCATTGACAATGTAAAGGTCCCACTCGGAGTCAAGGTCATAATCAAACCAGACACAACCCCATGTCATGCCTGAATCATCAACCCCAGCTGATTCCGCAATTGCCGTGAACGTTCCATCGCCATTGTTCAGGAATAGTTCGCTTGGATAAAGATCTGTGATGTAGAGGTCGAGCCAACCGTCGTGATTGATGTCTGCCACATCGACACCCATGCAATTTCCTTGGTAGTCGAGGCCTACATCGACTGCATTTTCCGAGAAAGTGCCATCTCCGTTGTTTTCAAAAAATTTATTGACTTGGTTGCCATCGTGGGTCACATAGAGGTCCTGGTCTCCATCGTTATCGGAATCGAAAAATACGCAGCCCATTCCGATGCCCGTATCTACGGTGCCAGAGGCGAATGTGACATTTTGAAAGGTTTGACCACTCAAATTACGGTACATCGCATTGTGGCTGTTCATATTGACCACATAAACGTCAATCCAGCCGTCACCATCGTAATCTGCCGCATGAAGGCTGCGACATGGCCCTTCATTGCCAAAATTATAGTCGTCTGTGGCATCTGTGAAAGTGCCATTTCCATTGTTCAAGAAGAGGCGATTGGAGTCTAAATAATTGCCCACGGCGAGATCGGGCCATCCATCGTTGTTAAAATCAGCCCAGAGTGCTGCATTGCTATTTCCGATGTCGTCCACTCCTGCAGATTCTGCTACTTCATCAAAGACCATCGATCCGGTATTCCTGAACAAGCGGTTGGCTCCCTGTTTCGTGGCGACGTATATGTCTTCCCAGCCGTCCCCGTCAAAGTCTGCGACTGCCGCGGCATGGTGAAGTCCGAGTTCATTTACGTTGGCACTGCTCGATGCATTGATGAAAAGCACGGGATCTTGAGCCCTCAAAAGCAGGTTGGTGCTGAGAAAGATGCACAAGCATAGCCACTGGGACAAGCAAATGGAGGTGTGTTGAACGCAGTTCATGTGCTGGTCTGCAAGGTACAATCAAACGAAAGGCTGACGGCTGATTTAAACTCTATGAGGCATACTTTTTGGATTTTTGTATGTTTAATAATCTCATTGGGAGGGTTAATTGTCATTTTCAAGTGTATTATTTGTAATATTGTCGTGCATTTCATTGTGGGGTTTGCAGGCACCGCCTTGAAAAGCAAGTAGATTGTTAGGGTGAAAGGACGCAGGGGTGCGTCCTTTCTGTTTTTCCTGAATTTCAATGTGTTTGATGCTTGCATAGACTGGAATCTCCATTATATTTGCACCCCCTTTGGGAAAAATACAGTTGAAAGCACATGGCTCATCACAAATCATCTTTGAAGCGCATTCGTTCCGACCGAACAAAAGCAGCGCGCAACCGTTACCAGCACAAAACGACTCGAAATGCCGTCCGTGCATTGCGAGCAATGACAGATCCGAAGAAGGCGGCAGAAATGCTTCCTACCGTTTCAGCGATGTTGGATAAGCTTGCGAAGAACAACGTGATTCATAAAAACAAAGCGTCCAACCTCAAATCGAGCTTGGCCGTTCACATATCAAAGCTCTGAGCTTTTGATCTATCGCATTGATTAGCCTCCTGGAAACAGGGGGCTTTTTTTTTGGATTGAGCGGCACAAGGTTTGTCATTGAGATCTCCCTCTTCAATTGACCTACCAATGGAATGTGAAAAGCCGAGAGAGAAAATGTTGTTGGACGGCGCTCAGTCGCTTTCAGACCGTGAATTGTTGTCCATTTTGATTGGCTCAGGAATCCGCGGTCGACCAGTTCACCGTTTGGCACAGGAACTTTTAGACGCTGCAAAAGGAGATCTAGCATCATTGTCTAAAATGCCCCCAGAGGGTTATGCCCTCGTCAATGGAATCGGAATTGCCAAAGCAGTCCAAATTTCGGCGGCTCTTGAATTGGGCAGGCGCAGGCAGGTTAGCGCGAAGGTGCGCAATCGCAATGAAATCATCCGCAGCTCGAAGGATGTCTACGATCGTTTGGTCCTGAAGTTGGCTGACCTCGGTCATGAGGAATTTTGGATTTTGCTTCTGCGCAGGTCGAACGCTGTAATGAGTGAGGTGATGATTAGCCGGGGCGGATTGACAGGAACTGTTGCTGATCCCAAGGTTATTTTCTCGAAGGCTTTGGCCATGCGAGCTGCCGGAATTGTAGCGATTCACAACCATCCTTCAGGCAATAGCAATCCGAGTCGAGCGGACCGCGAACTCACAAAAAACCTTCAATGGGCAGGAAAAATGTTGGATTGTCCGTTGCTTGACCACCTCATTGTTGCAGGCGACGACTATTTTAGCTTCGCCGATGCAGGCGAACTTTAAGGTAAATCTCCTTTGAAAACACTTTTGACCATTGTAGGCGCTCGACCGCAGCTGATGAAGGCAGCGGCATTCAGTCATGCAATTGAATTGAACAAGGAGTTTGTAAATCAAGTGTTGCTGCACACAGGACAACATTACTCGCACGAGATGTCGGGCCGGCTTCAGGAAGAACTGAGGTTGCCAAAGGTCGACATTCAATTGCAAGTGGACGCTGATCCATGCTTGCGGATGGGGCAAATGATGAAGGGTGTTTGTGATGCCATTGACACAGCAAGACCCGATGCAATTGTAGTATTTGGTGATACAGACTCGACCTTGGCTGCGGCTCTTGCGGCTTCAAAAGCACATGTGCCGGTGGTTCACATTGAAGCAGGTTTGCGCTCATTTGATCGTCGTATGCCTGAGGAGCACAACCGAATCTTAACCGATCAGTTGAGTGACGTGTTGTTTTGTCCCTCTCAATCTGCTGTAGATCAGCTCGCAAAAGAAGGTATTGTAACTGCTAAGCGTCCGGGTTTGAGAGTTGAAGCCGTTGGTGATCTCATGCTCGATACTGCTCGTTTTTTTGGCGGCATCCCCGCGGAAAAAGGCATTGAAAAGTCGCACTCGGTATTGCTAACGTTGCACCGACCATCCAATGTTGACCATCGAGAAACACTGATTGGCTGGATCGAAGCCATAGCAAAACACGCGAAGATTCATGGATTGAGGGTGCTATTTCCCGTTCACCCTCGCACGCAAAAGGGACTGATTGAAGAATGGGGCGAAGGATGGCGAAAAACATTGTTAGACAAAAACATTGATGCACGAGAACCAGCGGGTTATTTGCAGATTTTGGAATGGTTGAAGGAGGTCGATGAGGTTTGGACGGATTCAGGGGGGCTGCAGAAAGAAGCGTTTTTCATGAAGCGTCCAGCGCTTGTTTTGCGGGAGTCAACGGAATGGAACGAGCTGATCGAAGCTGGCTTTGCTGCCTTGTGCGCTGAATCATCACAGTTGGACACTGCGCATTCTACCTTGAGGCAATCCGCAGCGAATGCGAATTATGATCAACCAATATACGGAGACGGACGTGCGGCTCATCATATGGTCAATTCACTCATCCAATGGCTGAATCACTAATTCTGTGGTTAGCGGAAGGATCCGATGGTCCCAACGAACGTCACCGTTATGTTGCGCGCATTGTATTCGATGTGATTTTGAGGTGCGACTACCGTTGGGCAGCCAATGAAGAAGAATGGCTGAAAAGCTCGCACCGCAAAATTCAATATGGAGGAGCGGCTCCAACGGACAAGTCTCAGGTGATTTGGATTCCCGCTGCGGGTTTGTTGAAAGAATCTGGATCATCGATACCAACTTGGATTTGGTCCGACGCTACAAATGAAGCGACACCAGGTGGTACCCGGCTTCCTTTTGGTGTGCGAATTGAATCACAAGGGGATGAAATAATCTTCAGTGATTGGTGGAGTTGGGTGTTTTGGATGACGACTCGACTGGAAGAATACGCATTTGGTGACGATGAGCGTGATTCTTTTGGACGCATTAATGGCCGCGAAACACTGGCATTTCGTGAGAAATGGCTTGACCGACCAGAAGTCGAATTTCGTGTCATTGAATGGGCGAAGTCTTGCGATTTTAGCTATGATCTCACGGATTATTGTGTGGTCCCTACTGTTGATGTTGATAGCGCATACGCCTATCGGCACCGATCATTAACCATGACGTTGGCAGCCACCACTCACGATATTGTGAAGGGCCGCTGGCACCGTATTGTGGAACGGATCAATGTGCTGCGCGGAGCTGAGCCAGATGCTTATGACACCTATGATTGGTTGGAACAATTGCACCAAAAGATGGGGCTGCGTGCGATTTACTTCTTCTTGTTGGCCAACCGAGGAAAGTATGATCGGGGTTTATCCTGGAGGTCGAGTGGGCTGCAGGCTCAAATCCGGTCATTACAGGATAAGGCTGATGTCGGAATTCATCCAGGTTTTTCTGCTCACGAGTCGCTTTCTTCCGATGAAATGAAAGCTGAGATTGCTCGCTTGACACAAATCACTGGAGTGCCGGTCATTCGCTCTCGTCAGCATTATCTTTTGCAGCAGCCAGGATCCAGTTGGAAAAGACTGGAGCAGCTTGGGCTGAAGGAAGATCATTCGCTTGGATATGCCGATGTGATTGGTTTTCGAGCAGGCATGTCACGAGCTTTTCCTGCCTATGATGTGATCAATGAAAAGACATTGAATCTCGTATTGCATCCTGTGGCGGCAATGGACGCGACGCTCATGCGTTACTTGCGCGTAACGCCGGAGGAAGCTGTGGATCAGGTGTCGCGTTTGGCTGATGCGACAAGGGAATTAGGTGGAGTGTTGCGCCTGCTATGGCACAATGAATCTGTGAGCGATATTGGTGAGTGGAGAGGATGGAAAGAGGCGTATGAAGTAATTTTGAAACGAGTCTGCTAAATTGATAAAGCGATGCTGCACGATCTGAGTCAATCTCCTGGAATTTCCCACGAAATTCTCGCCCAATTGCGAAATGTTGAACTGCAATCAGATCGGGCTCGATTTCGCATGAATCTCGAGCGAATGGGCGAGTGCATGGGATATGAAATTGCAAAGACGTTTCATTTTGAATCAGGAACAGTTAAAACTCCTCTTGGCACGGCTGATGTAAGGCGACTGCAAAATCCGCCTGTACTCGGAACGATTTTGCGAGCAGGCTTGCCCATGCATGATGGCTTGAGCCGAGTTTTTGACCAGGCAGACCATGCATTTGTTTCTGCTTGTCGGGAGTATGAAGATGCAGGTCATGAACAATTTCGCATCGGCATCGGCGCAGTAAGTTCTCCTAACCTTGAAAATCGAACGTTGATTTTAGCGGATCCTATGCTTGCGACGGGCGCTTCCTTGGAGCAAGTGCTGGCTTTGATGATTGAGCGTTTTGGCAAGCCCGCCCAAATTCACTTAGCAGCGATCATTGCGAGTGAAGAAGGCGTGAATAAAATCCTGAAAGCCTTGCCCGAAAATGGTCACCTCTGGGTGGGAGAAGTAGACGCGGTGCTGACCTCCAGAGGATACATCTACCCTGGACTGGGTGATGCGGGCGATTTGGCCTTTGGTACCAAGATGAATTGATATGCCGGGACCCCTTGAAACCATATTGTGGATGCTCGCTGCAATGGTGAAGTTCGTCGTGACACCTTCTCTGATGATTGGTCGTGGCATCGGCTGGTTGCCAACGGTGCTCATTTGCAGCGTAGGGGCGGCTTTCGGGGTAATGCTTTTTTTCTATTTCGGAAAATGGCTGTTCAGAAAATGGAGCGAATGGCGTGACCAAAAAGGTCCTAAGGGTCCGGTTTTTACACCCAGTCGAAGACGTTGGGTCAAGTTTCGAAGACGATTTGGGCTTTGGGGTTTGCTGGTGGTTTCTGGTTTGATTTCTGTGCCGATTTCGTCTGTTTTGGCTTCTAAATATCACGACAAAGACTCCCGAATGCCCGCTTTACTCATCTTTGCCTTTGCGATTTGGACTGTCGTTTTGACGTCACTCTCGTGGCTTGTAGCGAATGATTTTTTCTAAATCAGCCTGTAAATTAATTTCATCCAATGTTACTTGATCTCTTCTTTGACCTTGACCGAACACTATGGGATTTTGACCTCAATTCGAGGGAAGCATTGAATGAGATATTTCTTGAATTAGCTCAACCTCAACTTCCTGGAGATTTTACAGCGCAAGATTTCATTGCGGTTTACGAAGTGGAGAATGAACGTTGCTGGAAGGATTACCGTGAAGGCAGGTTGACCCAGCAAGAGCTGCGCCCTTTGCGTTTCAAACGCTCCGTTGAAAAGCTGGGGATTGGTGAGTTTGAAGGCATGAATGCACTGGCAGAATCAATGGGAGAGGCCTATGTCAAAAGGGCTCCTTATCGGACGGCGTTATTGGATGGAGCGATGGAGGTTTGTGCGGCTTTGAAAGAGCGTGGTCATCGCATGTTTATTTTGACCAACGGTTTTGAGGAAGTTCAACACATCAAGATGCATAATTCGGGTCTGTCCCCATATTTCTTGCAAGTGCTCACCAGCGATGCCTTGGGGTTCAAAAAACCACGACGGGAAGCGTTCGATCAGAGCATCACTCTAACCAATTCAAGTGCATCGCGAGCAATCATGATAGGTGATGATTTGGAATGCGATGTGGAAGGCGCCTGCAATGCGGGATGGCAAGCCATTCACTTTGACCCCAAGGGGCCTGAGTCAAATTCAGCTTTTCCTCACATTGCCAACTTGCGTGAATTGTTGGAGATGCCCTTGACCTAAATTGCTGAATTGGCCTAACTTCATTTTTTTAACGACACACAGCACAACGATATGGCCCAAGAAGATCGCCCCAATTCAAAAAAACTCAACATCGATTTGCCAGAAGAAGAGGCGCAAGGTGTCTATTCTAACCTTGCTGTAATCACGCATAGCCCCGTTGAGTTCGTTGTGGATTTCGCTCAAATTATGCCCGGAATGAAGCAGGCAAAAGTGCGAAGTAGAATTATTTTAGCGCCACATCATGCGAAGAGGTTGTTGCAGGCATTGAATGAGAACGTTCAACGATTTGAGCAACAACAAGGTCCCATTCAAGCTCCCAAAGGCAACCAAGATCCAGCTATGCCTCTCACCTTTAGTGGACCTCAAGGAGAAGCTTGATGGATTCAGTCGCGAAGAAATGACTTCGTTCCGTGGATTGTGCCTAACGGGTTTCCGACCAGTTTTTCTTTGTGTTGGACAATGGATTGGGCCAAGTTTGCTCCCCTTGTGATTGCTTGGTTGTTCCACAGTTCTTCAGGATGAAACCATGTCAAATCTGCAGGCTGTCCCGGCATAATAGGCCTGTGCTCAAGACCAAGGATTTGCCGTGGACCAGAACTCAAAGCATTGACTAAAGCGGAAAGTGCGTCCTTTTTGGATATAGATTGAAGTGCGCTTAAGGCCAAGGGGAATGTGTATTCGATGCAAGCCATTCCGAAAGAAGCCAAACTGAATTCGACGTCATGGTGTTCCAAATCTTCGGGTCGGTGATCGGAGACAATCGCATCGATTGTGCCATCAATTATTCCATGGCGCAGAGCCTCTCGATCATTCTGAGTTCTGAATGGAGGCATGACTTTTAAGGTCCCATCGAATGCATGGAGATCTTCATCTACAAAATGAAGGTGGTTGGCCGTAGTAGCGCAAGTGACATTCAAGCCGCGAGCCTTGGCAGCTCGAATCAATTCGACCGAATCTGCAGAAGAAATGACAGAAAAGTGCAATCTGCCACCCGTGTATTTTAAAACTTCAAGGTCCCTTTGAATGCGCATCACTTCCGATTCCGTCGGATTCCCGGTCACGCCCATGTGCGTGCTTGTGGCACCTTCATGCATTTGCGCGCCTGCATTAAGTTCCATGTCCAATGGCATGCTGATGACAGGTTGGGAAAGTTCGTGAGCATATTCTAGCGCTCGCCGGAGCATTTCAGTTTTGTCGATGGGTGCATCATCTGAAAAAGCAACGGCACCGGCCGCGGCTAAATCATGCATTTCTGAAAGAGATTGACCTTCAGACTTCTGGGACACATTGGCCATGGGGTGCAGCGCGCAGGTATAATCCTGAGCTTGGGCCTGAAGAAAGGAAACGGCTGATTTGTTGTCAGGCGCTACGTAGGGGTTGGCATTCAAAATGACATGCGTAAAGCCTCCATGCGATCCAGCTGCAGCACCATTTTCCAAGCCTTCCTTGTGCTCGGCTCCAGGATCATAAAAGTGGGATTGTAAATCAATCCAACCTTGTGAAACAGCGGCGCCATTGGCTTGCCATTCATGGGAATTGGAAGGGGACTTTAAATCTGGAGCTATTGCAGAAATGGTTCCAGCTTCGATGAGGATATCTCTAACGAGTCCGTGGTGTTCGCTTTGAGGGTCTAGGACCAACGCTTTCTTAATGATTATGCTTTCCATGTGCGCAGTAAAATCGTCTCAATCGCCAAAGCGATCAATGCAAATATGATAAAGGCTTTCCACAAGGAGATGCCTTGTTCGGATTGTTCTATGACTTGTGGGAGGCTCGAGGCAGTCATGCTGAGCAATTTGACGTTGTTCCATCCTTTCTGATCGATGAAAGAGCTGAATTCAGACAAGGAGTAGGCGTCATGATTTGATTCCTTGCGATCTAGGTTGAGACCAATGGTCGCCCAGTCATGGCTCAAATCGCTGAGGACATAATGACCAGGGTCGATTGGAAGCCCTTCTAACAGCACTTGAATTTGACCTGGAACCTGACGAACCTCGGGCAGCCAATCGCCTGAATCTTCATTTGATTTCGTCGAGGGGTTTGATTGTTTGTTGCTCCGGACAAGTCTGAGCTCTGAGATGTTTGGAACATCGGCCGCAAAGGTCCATCGTTTCAAAGATCCGATTTCACCGGCATTGATTGGAGTTGCGTAAGCGCGTTCTGCCATGCGCAGTAGCAAAGGAATCCAGAGGGCATGTCGAGTCAAGTTGCTGGATTCAGGATCGCCACTCACATGAAAGATAAAGGCTTGGCCTCGATCGAACTGACGCTGAGAAAGGAAGGGCCGACCGAGTTCTGTGGATGCAAGAACTTCTTCTGATGCAGCAATCTTTCGATTCCAGATGCGCTTTGCATTTGGAAGGTCAATTCGTTCGGGAAATTCAGCAAACATGTTTCGAAAAAACGGATGGTTCAGCTGAATGGAACGAACACGGTCGTCGGTTTCAATCCAAGGTCCAGAATGCGGTAGTCCAAGTGATTCAAACAATTGAATATCAGCATTTTGATTGTACTTGGGTAAGTAAACAATTGAACCTCCATTTTTCACAAAATCCGCTATTTCCTGGGCGAATCCTGATCCTTGGGGTTCCCAATCACAAAGGATGATCAGCTTTGATTTCGCAATTAATTCTGGAGTCCAACTGGAATGAATTTCCGCATTGTACAAACCATTGGCGGTGGCAAATACGCGCTTGATGGACGATGCTGTTTCTGAGTTCGTCTGTTTTGTGAGAATGGTGATCCGAACGTTGTCCGTGACTTCAAAGCCAAAATTCCAGTTATCATCAAAACGAATCGGAGCGTCTTCGATGGAAACCATGCCTTCCTTGAGTCCAGCTAGACCATGATTGAAGCGCAGTACAGTATCTGTGTCTAGACCAGGAACCAGGTTGAATGTTCCGATTGCAACGCGATCTCCATTGATACTCAGGTTCATGGGAATGCCGCTCACAGCAGTGTTGGAGTTGTGGCTCAGTCGAATGCGAAGTGCAGCTGGACGCGAAGCAATTCGCATCGGTTCATCAAACCAAATCGAATCCACCCAGATATTTGGCGAGCCGCCTGCAAGTTCAGGAATGAAATACCAGCTGATGGTGGTGTCTGGCGCATCCATTTCATTCGCTAATGCATGGGTTGATTGCTGCAAGTCGGAAAATAAATAAGCCAATCGTTTGGAGTCGATTGCCTTTGTCAATTGACTTTGCATTCGCGTCAGAACCTCTGAAATTTCACGTGCCTGCTGTGATGTATGGATGCTCTCAATCCGCTCGAGGGCTTGTGCTCGGGTGAGAAATTTCTGGTCTTTTCCTGAAAAATCACAGGTCAGGATTTGAAAACGATCGGTCGGACTGAATTGCTCGACGACCAGTGCCGCCTTGTTTCTCGCCGCTTGAAGCAATTGACCTTCCTCTCCCTGCGCTTCCATGGAGTGGCTGTTGTCAATGTAGAGTGAAATAGCGTGACCATCGCGGTTTATACCTGATGAGTCCGCGCTACTGGGGGGGGGCAATTGCGGTTGTGCAAATGCCATAACCATTGCGGCATAGGCCAGCATCCGGGTGATGAGCACCCACCAATGTCGAATGCGTTGCATTGCACGTGCATCCTTTTGCACCGCATTGAGAAAAGCGACTTGTGAAAAGGCCACTCTCCGAAAACGTCGAAAATGCAGGAGATGAATGATAATTGGAATGACTAGTGCACACAACCCCCATAGTATTTCTGGATGCACAAATTCCATTCGATGCAAATTTAGCTCGAATTTTGCCGGGCATGGCCAATAATTCAAATAAGAGTGGGCGTTTTGTAAAACGGCAGGATTTAACTCAGGTTTCCACCGAATTGAAATCGTTTTTACTGGAAAAGGCAGACCGGTACGAATCCCTCGATTTCATCCCTGATGATCCCATTTCCATTGCCCACGATTTCAGTGATCCCAATGACATTGAAGTAGCAGCCTTTTTAACGGCGACCTTGGCGTGGGGTCAGCGCGTGACCATCAAGAATAACGCGGCCAAGTGGATGAGCCGGATGGATAATGCACCACGGCAATTTTTGGAATCAGCCAGTTCCGATGAGATGGAGGCCGTGAGTAAGGGATTCGTACATCGTACTTTTCAGCCACGAGATGCCCTCTTTTTTATGCACGCTTTGCAATGTTTGTTGCAGGAATTTGATGGACTTGAGGCGGCATTTTTACCTGAAACGTTTGCTGAACAGAGGGGAGAGTCGACTCGTCCTCATTTGGAGGTCTTCCATGATCGTTTTTTTGCGGCTGCACTGGCCCGCGGATTCGAAGCAGGTCGCACTCGCAAGCATGTGGCCAGTCCGGCTCGTGGCTCGGCGACGAAACGCTTGAACATGTTTCTTCGCTGGATGGTCCGGCCTTCAGTTCGTGGAGTAGACTTTGGCATCTGGACGACCATTGAACCACGGCAGTTGATGATTCCGCTCGACGTGCATACGGGAAATGTCGGACGGAAGCTGGAATTGTTGGGCCGCAGAGCGAGTGACTGGCGGGCAGTGGAAGAGCTGATGGTTGGACTTCGTCAGGTGGATCCCAAAGATCCGGTTCGAATGGACTTTGCGTTGTTTGGTTTGGGAGCAATCGAAGGATTTTAAAGTCCTGATATCAGCCGATTAAACCCAAGCGCTGGCTGACGCAATCGTCAATGCGTTCAAACAAATGTGCGGGAGTCAGCGTGCGCCAGCCGATTTCGCTCAATTCTCCTCCCAGTGCAAAGTAGCTGTCGAGGTCGATGCTTTTCATGTCCTCCAGAACGTGCTCTCGGAAGTTCAAAAGGGCAATCCACCCATCATCGTCTGTGACTTCATCAAACCATTCTTCGTAGTAGCAATCGTCTCCAAAATGGAAGTTGAGGATGTTTTCACCGATTAAAATAAATCGATTGATGCCTTCTGCCATGAGCACGTCAATGACCTCTCGTTTCAGGTGCATTACATCATTGAAAAGGCAATCGTTCCATTCTCCAATGAATTCGATTACAGCAAATCGTTCGTCGTAATCTGCAAATAGAATTTTGCAGAATAGGGTCTGCGATTCAATCGAATCCCACTGAGGATGAATGAAGTAATTGTAAATCTTGGTCGAATATTCGAATTCGCTGTACTGTCTTTCAAAGAAAGGGCTGCGTGGATCACTGCTCGCCACATAATGGTTGCGCCACGCAAAGTAAGGCTCAAGCGTGTGCATTTCCCTTGATTTTATCAATCGCCTTCCGCACACTGCCACAAGCGCTGAGTGCGGCCGACGCTTCAAGTGTACTGACACCTGTTGCCATTTCAATCATCCTGACCCCACGTTCCACAAGTTTTGTGTTTGATGGTTTCATATCCACCATTGATGATCCTTGCACATGACCCAATTGAATCATGACCGAAGTGCTAATCAGGTTCAGAACCAATTTGGTCGCTGTTCCTGCGTTCAATCGAGTGCTTCCGGTAATGAACTCTGGTCCAGTTATGGCGACAATCGGGTGGTTGCAGATTTCTCCAAGGTCAGATGACGGGTTACACGTGATACAAGCCGTGAGCAATCCTTTCTCATTTGCGCGTTGAATGCCGCCAATGACGTAGGGTGTGCGTCCTGAAGAAGCAATTCCAATTAAAGTGTCATTTGAGTTTGGATGCGCCTCCTCTAAATCGTGCCATGCTCCTTCCAAATCGTCTTCAGCTCCCTCAACGGCTACACGTAAGGCTCCATCACCACCTGCGATGTAGCCTTGGACTGAATCAGGGTCAACGCCAAATGTTGGTGGGCATTCGCTCGCGTCCAAGATTCCCAAACGACCGCTGGTCCCGGCTCCGATGTAAAAAAGACGTCCCCCATTTTTCATTCTTGGAACTAGAGCTTCGACAAAACCTTGAACCTCAGGTAAACATGACCCTACGGCATCAAATGCGTTTTGCGTCTGCAGGTGCATGTTTCCAATCAAAGCTCCAACGCTCATGGCGTTCAGGTCTTTGTGGGCACCTTGTTGTTCGGTTGGGGGAATGTCGTGCTCGCTCACTGCTCAAAGATACAATGCCACTTCTGGTTCATGACGTCCACCAACGCCAGGCGGCATCGGCTTGTGCATGAAGCATGTCTCTGCCATTCATAGCCTCCGCACCGCTTGCACGCGCGTGTTTCAAAAATTGGGTTTCAGCCGGATTGTAAACCAAGTCCACCACAAGGTGTTGAGGTGTCATCCCTGACCATGGAAATGGCACGCAGCTGTGAACTTCGGGATAGGTGCCCACGGGTGTGCACTGCACCACGAGTTTGTGATGTCCGACCGCTTCGGGGCTCAAGTCCGTAAAGCGCACAGAAGGCCAGTTGATTTCGCGACGCGTGACATGGGCCACTTGGATTCCCAGTTTGCTGAGGCCATGGCGCACGGCTTTCGCTGCACCGCCGTTGCCAATGACAAGCGCCCGTTCGTGTTCGGAGCGCAAAAATGGTCGAATGCTATTGACGAAACCTACAGCATCTGTGTTGTGTCCGATCCATGTGCCGTTGTCACTTGGTTTGATTGCGTTCACTGCACCAATGGCTTTTGCCTCAGGTGAAAGGGATCTGAGAAAAGGAAGAATACTTTCCTTGTACGGGACTGTCACATTCAATCCTGACAATGGCCCATGCCGCTCTTGCACCGTTGTAATCCAGTTCCTGAATTTGCCAATATCGTCCAATTCAAACAGCGAGTAACTTGCAGATTCTAGGCCTTCGCGTTTGAATTTTTCTGCAAATAAGGCTGGTGAATGAGAATGGGCCAGCGTTTTTCCCAACAATCCAAAGCGTTGGACTTCACTCATTTTGAATCGGTTGTGAAAAGCGATTCATCAACGCAACAAGGGAAGCTCCCGCAATGGCACAAAGCAGCGCTATTCCCATATTTTCTGTGGCCAAATTCCCAGGCCAATCCAAGGCTTCGGACCACGTTTCTCTCCCATCACTGTGCGTGTAGAGCAACTCAACCTTTTCTTTCCATGGCCAAATGGCACGCAACGAACCAAGTAAAAATCCGGTAAGCAAGGCCAGAAGGGTGTTGTAATGCCGTTGCAATGTCCACTTGAGTAGCTTGCTAAAGAGGAGCAAACCCGAAATGACACCTGATACAATGATTGCAATGCGGAAAAGGTCCAACGATTTGACGGCCCCAATGACTGCAGCGTATGCACCAAGAAGGAGTAGGATGAAACTTCCTGAAATTCCTGGGAGGATCATCGCGCAAGCTGCCACTGCTCCCGCACCGAAAAGGTAGAACGTGGAGGGCTCCGCTTGTGAAATGGGAAGGGAGCTTATGCCAAATGCAATCATGGCGCCAAAAGCAAAGGCGAAGGCGGCCCGTACATTTCGTGTCTTGACTTGACGACCAACAAAAGGAATGGAAGCTGAAACCAATCCAAAAAAGAAGCAGTAAAGCAAGGTCCTGTGCTCTTCCAACAAATGATGGAGCAGATTGGATAATCCCAAGATGCTTGTGCCAATCCCCAGAGCCAACACCACCAAAAAATTTCCATTGACGGTATTCCAAATCGTTTTCCACTCTCCTCTGAATGCCTGAAGAACCATGCGCGGGTGTATGGCTGAAATTGAGCTGAGCAACTCGTCATAAATCCCAGTTATCAGCGCGATGGTTCCACCTGAAACTCCGGGAACGAGATCTGCTGCACCCATAGCCATTCCCCGCAGGTATAACCCAATGAAGTCTTTAAATGATGAGCGTTTTGTTTGCTTGGAGTTCATTTTTACGCGATTTCCATTCCCGGTTCAAAGGTCTCTGCCCAAGCGGTGATCCCACCTTCAAGGCTGAATAAATTTTCAAAACCATGCTTTGAACAAAGCGCGCTCACGGTAGCGGAGGACCTTGCGCCAGAACGGCAGTATATGATGACAGGAACATCTCGTGAAATTTCGGACTGCCGAGACAGACAGAATGCCATTGGAATGTTGAAATCACTCAAACGACTTACACTTACTTCGTGGGCTTCGCGAATGTCAAGAAGTATGAACTCCTCATGACTGTCAAGCCACTGTTTCAGGGTCTTCGGGAGGATGGATGGTACAATTGTGTTCATTTCACAAAGTGCATCTTGTAAGTGAAAAAATCAGGATATCAGGTCATCCTAAGGCAAAAGTGTTCAATCAGTCTTCTTCTGTAACTTCCTCAGGAGCCAGCCTTTTACCACCTGCAAGCGCTTCAGGCAAGTGTTCAAAGAAAGTGTCTCCTCGCAGGCCAAGACGGAGGCATTCCAAAGGAATCAAATCATTGGGACCGATATTGCCCAGATTCACATTTGCGCCAAATTGGCGGATGAACCAGACTTGTTGTGGTTTTTTCGGCGCTTCCCAGAGGATGTCTTCGAGAGCAACATTCGCCAAGATGCGCTTGATCAATTGGACGTGTGCGCTACCATTGGGACGATAGATACCGACGTTTCCGCTTTCACGGGCTTCGGCAATGACTTTGAAGCTGCCTGCTTGAAGCTCATTGCTCATCATGCGAATCCATTTTGCAGGACTGATGAGGATACCTTCTTCTTTCGAGCCTACTTCTGAAAGCACCTTATAGTTCTTACTGAGATGGGAGATGACCTCGCACTTTTCGTCGTGTGGAATGATCATCGAACCATCACTGACCTCCAAGCATTCAATGCCCATTTTGTCAATGAATCGCAGGTATCCATCCAAATCATTGCGCACGTAGAAGGCTTCAAATAGCGTGCCGCCGCAATAGACGTCAAATCCAGCATCGCGGTATAGTTTGGTCTTTTCTGCCACTTTTGGCGTTACGATTGAGGTGCCAAAACCCAATTTTAGGAAATCGACAAGGTCACTCCCTGTTTCGATTAAATCTTCTGCCTGCCGCAGGCTAAGCCCTTTGTCCATGACCATTGTGAGGCCATTTTCACGAGGTTGAGAAGTGCGATCAGGAAGGTGTGAAATGTCTGGCATTGCATTAGGGTTTAAAACGCTCGAGGCGTTTTACGAAGCGCGCATCATTGGCAAGCGCAGGAAACAAGTCGATTAAATTTTGTGCCTCATCAAAATGATTGAGAAGCAGGTGCTCAAGAAATTCGAAGGCTTCGTTTTGACGGCCGATAGCATACAGACTGATGAATTTGCGGTACCCGATGGATCCGTTATGACCCAAGGCTGTTTCCGAGTCATCAATGACGTCAAGTGCATTTTCGTGGCGATCTGCGACTTGCAAATTGTCGATGCGTTCGAGCCAGATTTCGGCATTGCGAATATCGCGTATCAGGCCTTCAGTGTATACCTTTTCAGCTCGTTCGTATTCGCCTTTCTTTTTCAATGTGGTAGCTAGGAGCAGATGGTAGTCTGCTTGTTCCGGCTCGATTGACAGGGCTTGTTCAAAATGAGAGCATGCTTCTCCAAGGTGACCTTGAAGGTCAGCCAATACCCCCAAGCCAATGAATGCGTCAGCAAACGCCGGATCGAGCTTGAGGCTGGCACGGTAGTATTCAGATGCTTGATCCAAGTTGCCCAGCCTTTCCAAGCATTCACCCATGTAACATTGTGTTCGAGGGGTTATGTCTTCAAAACTTAGGGTCTCCTCGTACGTATGAAGCGCATCATTGTACCGCTCCATCGCCACGAGTGCTTCTGCTTTTTGGTGATAAGCCGGTCCAAATGCACTTTCAATTGCAATTGCAAAATCGTAAGCGTCAATAGCTTGAGGGTACTTGCCGCATTGTTGCAGGGCATTTCCCATGCTATACCACGCTGCAAATGAATAGGGCTGTTGATCTAGAAATTTTTCGTAAAAGCGCGCTGCACGCTTGAATTGGCCTGTGCGTTCAAAGCAGAATGCCAATTCGTAAACGGCAGTTTCATTGCCCGGATCTTCCGCTAGTGCTTCCTCAAGATTAACAATGGCCTCTTTCCAAGCTCCGAGATTTTCATATTCCAAGGCGATGTCAATCCGTATTTCGCGGCGGGCATCGCTGTCAGCAAATATCAGGGCACGTTTGAAGCAATCGATTGCCTGCTTGTGATCTGTAATTTGACTATAAATTGAACCCAAGGTCATCAAGATTTCTTCACTGTGTGGGTCGAATTGAAGGAGGTCTTTGAGGAGAGGTACGGCTTTCACAGGTTTTCCAGTGTTGGCCCAGATTTGCGCTTGCCTTAACTTCAGCCCCAAGTGACCGGGATAAAGCTGACGGGCATGCTTCAATGCCATCTCCGCTTTCCGCGTTTCTTTTACCCCTAGGTAATGCTCGATCAGCCCCTCCAATTCATCCATATCGAAAAAGGCCTGGTCTCCGCTATTGACCATTGCTTCAAACTTGCGAACCAAGTCTTTGAGCGCAGGCTCGTCACGGTATGCTTGTCCTTCTCCATTCATAAGTCAAAGCTAAGCCGGGGAGTCGAGAGCGTTGCCATTTCGCACAGTCCTTTTTTCACATCCTGCAAGGATTAGTCCACGAAACCGGGAGATGCGCGGTAAATTTGACCCATGCTGATAACATCAATTTCGGGAATTCGTGGCACAATAGGTGGCCAAGAGGGAGAAGGACTGACTCCACACGACATTGTCCGGTTTGCGACAGGGTATGCTTCGTGGGTCAAATCTTCATCAGGGGAAGGTCAACCTACGGTCGTCGTCGGACGGGATGCTCGTTTGAGTGGCGAGTTTGTTCGAGATTGTTTGGTGGGTGCGTTGAATGCGATGGGTGTGAATGTGATAGACTTAGGACTGAGTACGACTCCAACCGTTGAACTTGTTGTGCCTGCAGAGTCAGCTGCAGGTGGAATCATTCTCACTGCGAGTCACAACCCGAAGCAGTGGAATGCATTAAAACTTTTAGGTCCTTCGGGAGAATTTTTGAATGCGTCTGAGGGAGAGCGTGTTCTGGCGCTTTCGAGAGAAAATGCAGCATACGCAGACATCGAAGACATCGGTTACACGGAGCATTTGGCAGGCTGGATGGAGACGCATGTTGATCACGCGCTCGATTTGGAGTGGGTTGATGTTGAAGCCATCCGAGCAAAAGGGCTGAAAATTGCTGTGGACGCAGTCAATTCCACGGGCGGCATTATAATGCCCATGTTGCTCAAAGCATTGGGGTGTGAAGTGGTCGAGGTCAATTGCGATCCAACAGGGAATTTTGCACACAATCCTGAGCCTCTTCCCGCCCACCTCGAAGAGTTGAGCAGGATCGTGGTGGAGGAAAAATGTGATTTGGGCATCAGTGTTGATCCAGATGTGGATCGACTGGCTTTTGTTTGTGAGGATGGTAGTTGGTTTGGTGAAGAGTATACCTTGGTCGCAGTAGCTGATTTTATTTTATCCAAAACGCCAGGAAACACGGTGAGCAATATGAGTTCTACGCGGGCTCTGCGCATCATCACCGAGAAGCATGGCGGCACACACACCGCAAGTGCCGTAGGCGAGGTCAATGTGGTCGATGCGATTCGCTCAACAGGAGCTGTGATTGGTGGTGAAGGAAACGGAGGGGTCATTTACCCCGCTTCTCATTGCGGTCGCGACGCTGTGGTCGGTACAGCGCTTTTTTTGACACATCTTGTGACGTTTGGGGGGAGCGTTTTGCAATTGCGCGCCAATTACCCCAACTGGTTCATGTCCAAGGACAAGCTTGAACTTCCTGATTCGGATGTTGACGCAGCCCTTTCAAAACTCGTTGCTGCTCACCCTGAGGCTGAGGTAAATGTGGTCGATGGCGTCAAATTTGATTTGGCGGAAGGTTGGGTGCATCTGCGGAAGTCCAATACAGAGCCAATCATTCGAGTTTATGCAGAAGCTGAATCCGAAGAGGCTGCCAGTGCCTTAGGAGGAAGGTTCAAGCAAGAATTACTCGCATTATTAAAGCACTGAAGTTGTTTTAACTGAAGATTCTTTCTTTGCGGATTGTTGGTTCATCCGAATTGGTGCATTTTTGTAGCCATAACGCGACCAAATGAATGTTTACCTCGACAACGCAGCAACCACGGCAGTTGCCCCAGAAGTGTTGGAGGCGATGATTCCGGTGTTGAGAGAGTCCTACGGGAATCCATCATCAAGCCATGCGATTGGCCGCAAGACGAGGGTCATCATTGAGCAAAGCCGTCGATTGATTGCACAGCACTTAAACTGTCACTCAAGCTGCATTTACTTCACATCAGGTGGAACGGAGGCTGATAATTTGGCCTTGCGCGGTGCGGTGCGCGATTTGGGCTGCGAGCGCATCATTACATCTGAGGCCGAGCACAGTGCGGTGATCAAAACGGCCCGGTCACTGGAGCGATCCCACGGCATTCAATTGGACTTGGTAAAGCACCACGAGGACGGCACCGTGGATTTGGATCACCTCGAAGAACTGCTTGTTTCGGGGCCAAAAACCATCGTGAGCATCATGCACGCCAATAATGAGGTCGCGGTGGTTCAGGATATTCACGCGATCGGTTCACTTTGCCGTGACGCCAATGCATTATTCCACTCAGACACGGTGCAAACGATGTGCCATTATACCTTTGACTTGGAGTCTTTGCCAGTGGATTTTATTGCGTGCTCAGCGCACAAATTTCATGGTCCCAAAGGGGTCGGATTTCTCTACATTCGAAAGGGAATTCACCTCGGTGGACAAATTGAAGGAGGCAGTCAGGAGCGCGCTGTGCGGGGAGGTACTGAATCCACCCATAACATTGTTGGCTTGGCCGCTGCTTTTGATTTGGCTTATGCAGAACTGGAAGAACATGAACGGCATATTCGTCACCTAAAAGCGAAAATGGCCAAGGGATTGAAATTGTTGTTTCCGGACGTTCGGTTCAACGGCCAATCCGATGAAGAAAGTCGTCTTTATACCGTTTTGAATGTGTCGTTTCCTCCGCACCCAAAATCTGGGATGGCTCTGTTTTTACTTGATTTGGAAGGGGTGTCCTGTTCAGGAGGAAGCGCTTGTTCGAGTGGTGCCACGTTGGGTTCTCATGTGCTTCGCTCCTTAAAATTTCACGATCCGGAGCGCGCAAGTTTGCGTTTTTCTTTTGGTCGGTTCAGCACGGATCGTGACATAGACATTGCTCTGAAGGCCATTGAGCGTGTCTTTGCTTGATATGAACTACAGCAGTCATGCTGTTTGCTTGTATCGCAGTAACTTAGAACCCTCACCGCACCATGGCTTTTAATTCAGCATTCAGTTGGTTCATCCGCAAACGCATGTACTCCATTGACTTGGTGCGCAGGCAGCCGGTTGAGGTTCAGCGAGGGCTTTTTAATAACCTTGTGATGGAGGGCAGAAGGACCTCTTTTGGGCGGGAGGCTGGTTTTGGTTCCATTCGGAATTGGAGGGATTTCAAGCGAATTGTTCCCATACGAACCTATGACGAGTTGAAGCCTTGGATAGACCGATCCAAATCGGGTGAATCCAATGTATTATGGCCAGGCGCTACGCAATGGTTTGCAAAAAGTTCTGGCACAAGTTCGAATCGAAGTAAGTTTTTACCAGTCACAAACGACTCATTGGAATCCTGTCACTACAAGGGCGGAAAGGATTTGCTGGCCTTGTTTTGCCATCAACGTCCTGATGCTAAGTTGTACGGCGGTAAGCATTTGATTTTGGGCGGGTCATCTTCGCTAGATTCGATGGTGACCGGCTCGTATACAGGAGACTTAAGCGCCATCATCGTGCAGAATTTGCCGTTTTGGGTTGAAGCGAGGAGAACTCCAAGCAGGGAAATTGCCATGATGGACAATTGGGAAGAAAAGGTCGATGCAATGGCGCGAGCAACAATGCGTGAAGATGTGCGCATCTTGGCCGGAATTCCCAGTTGGATGTTGGTGGTGGCCAAGCGCGTTCTGGATTTTTCTGGGGCAAACTCGTTAGGTGAGGTATGGCCCAATCTTCAGTTGTTTATGCATGGCGGAGTAAGTTTCGCGCCGTATCAAGCAGAGTTCGAGTCATTGATCGGTAGCACGCGTTTTCAATTTGATTACCTCGAGACGTACAATGCATCCGAAGGCTTCTTTGGATTGCAAGACCGATTGTCTGAGGATGATATGCTGCTAATGCTGGACTATGGAATTTTTTTCGAGTTCGTTCCGTTGACTGAATGGGAGAGTGAGAATCCGATTGCACTGGAATTGCGCGAGTTGGAGGTTGGTGTGGATTATGCGTTGGTCATTTCGACAAATGCGGGACTTTGGAGATATGCCCTTGGCGATGTCATTCGCATCACAGAAACACATCCCTTTCGTATGCAGGTCGTAGGCCGCACAACATCTTATTTAAACGCGTTTGGAGAGGAGGTCATGGTCGCTCAGGCCGACAAGGCGGTGGCGGAGGCATCAGCACTGACGGGAGCCCAAGTCAGGGAATATACTGCCGCCCCCTTGTTTATGCGTCTGGATCGAACAGGTGGGCACCAATGGATTTTTGAATTTGCAAAGGAGCCTCAAGGTGGTTTGGAATTGTTTCTGGAATGCCTAGATGCGTCACTCAAGCGTCAAAACTCGGATTATGACGCGAAGCGAAGTGGGGGATTGGCATTGCAATTTCCGGAGGGAACCATTGCTCGAGTTGGCACGTTTGAGAATTGGCTGCGGTCCAAGGGTAAATCAGGAGGCCAACACAAAATTCCGCGGTTATCGAATTCACGCGATGTAGTTGAAGAGGTATTGTCCATCTCCAAAGCGAAGTTTCGCGCAGACCCGGTTTAGAGCGACGAATCGCCCATTTTCAGCTTCATGCACAGCGGGGCGTTTATTCTCTGTTGGGTTTCTGTTGAAAACCAATGTTTCATTCCTTCGTTCCAAGGCCTAATTTGCAGATTGAACGAAGCCAAGATTATGCACATTGCAATAGCCGGAAACATTGGGTCTGGAAAAACAACACTCACCACGCTCCTCGCGAAACATTACCGTTACGAGCCACATTTTGAGCAAGTTGATGACAACCCGTATTTGAATGATTTTTACAAAGACATGCAACGTTGGTCTTTCAACTTGCAAGTTTTCTTTTTGCGCTCGCGTTTTTCGCAGCTTGCAGAATTGCAGGATAGTGGAAAGAAAGTCATTCAGGATCGAACGATTTACGAGGACGCTCACATTTTTGCTCCCAACCTTCATTCCATGGGATTGATGAGCAGCCGGGACTTCAAGAATTACCAAGACTTGTTTGAGTTGATGGAGAATTTCATTTCTCCACCTGACTTGATGATTTACTTGCGAGCTTCTGTTCCAAAGCTTGTGGAGAACATCCAAAAGCGAGGACGAGACTATGAGGAGGCGATTCGTTTGGACTATCTAAACCGACTGAATGAGCGGTATGAGGCATGGATCAGCACTTATTCAGCAGGTAAGCTCCTGGTCATTGATGTGGACGAGAATGGCTTCCACGAGAACAAGGCAGACCTCGGTGCAGTCATTGAAAGCGTGGATGCCGAATTGCATGGACTGTTCGTCTGACGTTTCCACGTATCGATTTTGTCGGTGAGGACGGGCCAACCGCATGGATTATTTGAATTAAAAAAAGGGAACCGCTAAGGTTCCCTTTTTCATTGATTCAGTAAATGCCAGGCTCGATTGGATTTCAATCTTCTGAGCGGAACGGAAGTCCGGCAATTCCTTCAGCCGTTTGCTCAATTTGAGTCTCTTCGATTTGGCTGTGTCCACCATTTTCGCTGTGATCGCTTAGAATCGGAGCGATTACAAGGCCTACCAAACAGGTGAGTTTGATCAGGATGTTCATGGATGGACCGCTGGTATCCTTAAATGGATCCCCAACAGTATCACCTGTAACAGCAGCTTTATGGGCATCTGATCCTTTGAAGGTCATCTCACCGTCGATTTCAACTCCTGCTTCAAACGACTTCTTGGCATTGTCCCAAGCGCCACCTGCGTTGTTCTGGAAGATTGCCCACAATACACCGCTTACAGTCACTCCTGCCATGTAACCGCCAAGTGTTTCGGCAGCATACTGACCATCGACTCCAAAGGCGAGTGGCAACAAACCTATGACCAGCGGGAAAATGATCGTCAGAGCTCCTGGGAGCATCATTTCTCGCAAGGCAGCCTGTGTTGAGATATCGACGCACTTGCTGTATTCTGGTTTGCCTGTTCCCTCTAAAATTCCTGGAATTTCTTTGAATTGGCGTCGCACTTCTTTGACCATTTCCATGGCTGCTTTTCCAACTGAGTTCATAGCCAATGCTGAGAAAACAACAGGAATCATCGCTCCAACAAACAAAGCGGCAAGAACGTTGGCCTTGAATATATTGATGCCATCGATTCCAGTGAATTCTACAAAGGCAGCGAACAAAGCCAAGGCCGTCAACGCCGCAGATGCAATGGCAAATCCTTTTCCAATCGCTGCGGTTGTGTTTCCTACAGAGTCGAGAATGTCTGTACGCTCACGGACTTCGTCTGGCAACTCGCTCATTTCGGCGATTCCACCTGCGTTGTCAGCGATGGGGCCAAAGGCGTCGATGGCCAATTGCATCGCAGTCGTAGCCATCATGGCACATGCTGCAATGGCAACACCATAGAAACCAGAAAATTCATAGGCTCCGAAAATCGCAGCAGCAAAGAGTAAGATTGGACCAAATGTTGAGATCATACCTGTTGCAAGACCTGCAATGATATTGGTCGCAGCTCCAGTTGCTGATTTCTGAACGATATCTAGAATTGGCTTCTTACCGAGACCGGTATAGTATTCGGTCATGTATGAGATTGCACCTCCGACAGTCAAACCAATCAATACTGCATAAAACACATTGATTGAGCTGAAAGTGCGCAATCCCTCTCCGAAGAATTCCATGCTCATCTCACTTGGAAGCATCCAATCAATCAGGAAGTAGCAAGCTACCGCGGTCATGATGATACTGCTCCAATTTCCAATGTTCAAGGCACGTTGTACTTCAGGTTCCTTGGCTCCGTCATTGACGCGGATGAACAAGGTTCCCAAAACAGAAAAGATGATGCCAAGGGCAGAGATGATCAAGGGCAATAGAATGGTTGAAATGCCTCCAAAGTCATCGGTGATGTTTCCGCCCATGTCATTGATGACATAATTTCCAAGCACCATGGCAGCAAGCACGGTTGCTACATATGACCCGAAGAGGTCAGCACCCATTCCGGCCACATCACCTACGTTATCGCCTACGTTGTCGGCAATCGTAGCAGGGTTTCGGGGGTCATCCTCAGGAATGCCGGCTTCCACCTTACCAACGAGGTCTGCACCCACGTCGGCTGCTTTCGTATAAATTCCGCCGCCTACTCGAGCGAAAAGTGCAATCGACTCTGCACCGAGCGAGAAGCCAGCGAGCGATTCCAGAACAATTGTCATGGATTCGACACCGGCCCAAGTTCCTCCGCTTTTCATTTGGAACAACAAAATGAAAAGCATGCTCAAGCCGAAAACAGCCAATCCCGCTACACCTAGTCCCATGACTGTACCTCCCGTGAAGCTCACTTTCAATGCGTGTGCAATGCCAGTTCGAGCAGCTTGAGTTGTGCGAACGTTCGCTTGTGTTGCGATGCGCATGCCGATGTTGCCAGCTAGGGCTGAGAATACAGCGCCGATGACAAAGGCAGCGACGATGTAAATTTCGGTCGTCTCCACGATGGAAGAGACAAAACCGAGTAGAGCGCCGGCAACCACCACGAAAATGGCGAGTATGCGGTATTCTGCGTTGAGGAATGCAAGTGCACCTTCGTGAATGTGCTGAGCTATCTCAGCCATTTTTGCTTCACCAGCGTCTTGTTTGCGTACCCATGCGCCTTGGATGGCCATGATGAGCAATCCCAAAATGGCGATTACTGGTACCGAATAAAGCAGGATTGTATCCATGTTAATTGTTGTATTGCATCCTAGTTTGATGCGGTTGATTCAGGGTTGTTTGCTTCAAATGACTTCTTTACGCTACGTATGCTACGCTCTTCACGGCTTCCATGATGTCCTTTACTTGTGGCAAAGCCTCTTCAATGAGCGGTGGAGAAAAAGCGAAAGGGGTGTCTGTTTGGCACAGACGCACGATCGGCGCATCCAGGAAGTCAAATGCGTTGCGCTGAACGCGGTATGCTACTTCACTGCTAATGCTTGCCACAGGAAAACTTTCCTCCACGATGACCAATCGGTTGGTCTTCTTAATGCTTTCAACGATCGTATCCAGATCAAGCGGGCGAATGGTTACCAAGTCAATGATTTCGACTTCGATGCCCTCTTTTTCCAGCTGATCGGCAGCTTCGTGCACGGTCTTTAGTATTTTCCCGAAGGATACAATTGTGACGGCATCTCCTTTGCGCCGAATGTTGGCTTTTCCGATCGGTACTAAAAATTCACCTTCCGGGATCATGCCTTTGTCACCGTACATTTTTTCGCTTTCCATGATCAATACAGGATCATTATCGCGGATGGCTGACTTCAAAAGTCCTTTTGCTTCATACGGCGTGAAAGGCGTGACTACTTTCAATCCTGGAATAGAGGCATACATCGATTCGAAGGACTGGCTGTGTGTTGCCGCCAATTGACCGGCTGTGCCGTTTGGGCCACGGAAAACGATGGGAACGTTGTATTGTCCGCCACTCATTTGCAACATTTTTGCTGCGTGATTGATGATTTGATCGGCAGCAAGAATGGCAAAATTCCAAGTCATAAACTCGACAATTGGTCGGAGGCCATTCATTGCAGCTCCAACTGCAATCCCGGCGAAACCAAGTTCTGCAATCGGAGTGTCGATGACCCGTTCAGGCCCGAACTCCTCTAACATTCCTTTTGACGCTTTGTATGCACCATTGTATTCTGCAACTTCCTCGCCCAACAAAAACACGCTTGAGTCACGGCGCATCTCTTCGCTCATGGCTTCGCAAACGGCTTCTCTAAATTGCACTTCACGCATAATCTTCTGCATTCAAATTGGTCGGCAAAGATAAGCAACAAATAAATCAACAAAAATCGAATTTATTGCAACCAATATTATTGCTGTTTACAGCTGTCTTGGTGGCCATTTGGTAGGAGTGGTTTTGGTTGGCCCCTAGGCTGTCATATAAGCGGAGTGAGCCTAACGCTTTTGGTCGAGTAGTTCCTACCTTTGGCACATGAAAATACTCGTTTGCATTAGTCAAGCACCCGATACGACGAGCCGCATCGCTTTTACGGATGGCGACAAGTCTTTTGATTCCAGCGGAGTGCAATACATAGTGAATCCTTATGACGAATGGTATGCGCTTGTTCGAGCCATCGAGTTGAAGGAAAAACATGGTGGAAGTGTGACGACATTGACCGTCGGAGGCGCAGAGTGTGATCCAATCATTCGCAAAGCCCTTGCCATTGGCGCTGATGATGCCATTAGAATCAATGCCAATCCAGAGGATTCAATGCAAGTCGCGCGTTTGATCTCAGACCACGCCAGCTCGGAATCTTTTGATGTCATTTTGTGCGGTAAAGAGACCATTGACCACAACGGGTCAGTAGTCCCCGCTATGGTAGCAGAAATGTTAGATCTTCCCTTTGTAGCCTTGGCAACCCATCTAGAAGTGGAGGGCTCTGTCGCGAAAATGAACCGCGAAGTCGGTGGAGGCGAAGAATCAATTGAAGTCTCGATGCCCTTCGTGGTCAGTGCAGCAAAAGGAATGGCAGAGCAGCGAATTCCAAACATGCGTGGAATCATGTCAGCGAGGTCAAAGCCTTTGAATGTTTTAGAAGCTTCGGCCGCCGCTTCGACTGCGGTGAGTAAATTCACACTGCCACCAGAAAAAGGCGCTTGCAAAATGATCGATGCTGATCGTCCAGAAGAACTTATCCGTCTCCTTCGCGAGGAGGCAAAAGCCATATAAGCCATGTCAGTTTTAGCAATTATCTCAACCAAAAATGGAGCTCCAACCAAGAGCGGGCTCGAGGCTGCAAGCTATGCCGCAGACTGCGCTGCAGCGAAGGGAATTTCATCAGTGGCTCTTGTTGCCGGTGAAATGATCGGTGATGGTGGCATTGGTGCGACAGGAATTAATAAGGTTTTGCACTGTTCGGAGGCCTACACCGATAGCGGTCAGTGGGCAAAGTTGGCTGCGGCTGCAGCTGAGCAGGAAGGAGCCACTGCTGTGGTTGCCTCTCATGATCATTTTGGTCGGGCGGTTGCGCCCCGAGTAGCAGTGCGACTGCAGGCAGGATTGGTGGCAGGTGTTACCGAATTGCCCTCCAATGGTACGGTCCGAAAGAATGTGTTTTCGGGTAAGGCAATGGCAGACGTTGCGGTCAACACATCGGTATCGGTTTATACCGTAACGCCGAATGCATTTGGCATCAAGTCAACTGAAGCAGAGGCTCCTGTTGAATCATTTGCTGCAGAAGTAGGAGGAGTACGCGAAAAGGTGACCGGTTTTGACTCAGCGAGTGCTGATGGCCAAGTTCCGCTGCCAGAAGCCGAATTGGTTGTGAGCGCCGGGCGTGGACTGAAGGGGCCGGATAATTGGGGCATCGTTGAGGATTTGGCCCATGCACTCGGAGCAACTACGGCATGTTCTCGTCCTGTTTCTGACATTGGATGGAGACCACATCACGAGCATGTTGGTCAAACGGGTATCACAATCCGTCCAAATCTTTACATCGCAGCGGGAATTTCAGGTGCTATCCAGCATTTGGCCGGGGTCAATCAATCAAAAACCATTGTCGTAATTAACACTGATCCCGAGGCGCCCTTTTTCAAGGCAGCGGACTATGGGATTGTGGGAGATGCTTTTGAGGTCTTGCCGAAGCTGACAGCCGCAGCCAATGCGCTGAATAACTAAATGCCAAACGACGACTTAACTTCGCATCCAATCTTTTCCATCGCATGCCGAAAGTAGAAATGGAAATTTCCGACATTACCCTGAGCGGTTCCTCCTCCGGAGCTTACGCTATGGTGCTCGGAGAAATCAACGGAAGCAGAAAGTTGCCAATTGTCATTGGTGGTGCGGAGGCTCAAGCCATTGCCATCGAAATTGAGAAAATGAAGGCCTCTCGACCGCTGACGCACGATCTTTTCAAAACAACCCTTGAGACTTACGATATACATGTGAATGAGGTGATCATCTACAACATGGTAGAGGGTGTTTTCTTTGCCAAGCTTTTGTGTGAAGGAGGAGAAAAAGTAAAGGAGATTGACTGTCGCCCCAGTGATGCGGTTGCATTGGCCTACCGGTTTGGATGTCCGGTTTACTGTGCCGAAGAGGTGCTGAAAATGGCAGGAATTGGAGAAAACGAAATTGTAGAGTCGAGCGAAGAGAGTGAAGTGTCCAAGGTTCAGAAGCCAAAACGCAAACAAAAAAGTCTCGAGTTGCTGGAAAAGGATTTATTGAAAGCCATTGCGCGAGAAGATTATGAGCGAGCATCTCGCCTGCGAGATGAGATAGAACAAAGAAAGGAAAACGAATGAACATGAAGCTTTCACATCAACCGCACGTTAGTATTATCATGGGATCTTCAAGCGACCTGCCGGTGATGGAGCAAGCTGCGGCTGTGCTTTCTGAGCTAAATGTTACTTATGAGATGACCGTTGTTTCCGCACATCGCACACCAGAGCGTATGGTAGAGCACGCGAAAGCGGCTGCTGACCGAGGAATCAAAGTCATCGTCGCTGGTGCTGGAGGTGCAGCGCACTTGCCAGGTATGACTGCCTCATTGACAACACTTCCGGTCATTGGAGTGCCGATTCATAGCAGCAACTCCATCGATGGATGGGACTCGGTACTGAGTATTTTGCAAATGCCTTCGGGTGTGCCAGTTGCCACAGTAGCGCTGGACGGAGGAAAAAACGCGGGAATTCTTGCGGCACAGATTGTGGCCACGTCCCAACCAGAAGTCGCTGAACGCCTGAATACATTCAAGGCAAATTTGAAAGAAAAGGTAATGGCGTCCATTGATGCTGTGGAAAATCACCGCATCTCAAAATGAATGGATTCCATTCATTTGATCCGGCGTTACTCGAAGGCCGCGACTTGCATGGAAAGTTGTTAGGTGGAATAGCTCCTCGACCCATTGCGTTTGCGAGCACAGTCGATCAAGAAGGCAGAAACAACCTCGCACCCTTCAGCTACTTCAATGTTTTTTCGGCAAAGCCACCCGTCGTGGTCTTTAGTCCGGCCCGGCGAATGAGGGGCAATACGACCAAGCATACCCTTGAAAATGTGTTGAAAGTTCCCGAGGTGGTAATTAATCTGGTCGATTATGCGATGGTTCACGCATGTTCTCTTGCAAGTGGTGATTTCCCAGAAGGCGTGAGTGAGTTTGAAAAGGCGGGATTGACCTCTTTGGCTTCAGATCTCGTTCGCCCCATGCGTGTTGCTGAAAGTCCGGTTCAATTGGAATGCGATGTCCTCCGAGTCGATTCTTTGGGTGATGAGGGAGGTGCGGGTCAATTGGTGATCTGCGAAATCAAGCGAATGCACTTTCGCCATGATGTCCTGAATGATTCAGGACAGCCGGTTCCAGATTTACTTGATCTGGTCGGTCGTTGCGGTGGAAATTCATACGTGCGGGCTTCAGGAGGTGCCTTATTTGATGTGCCCAAACCCTTGGCGGCGCCGGGAATTGGTGTGGACGCTCTGCCTGTGGAAGTGCGCCAAAGTGCTGTGCTTACAGGCAATGAGTTGGCTCAATTGGGATCGGCCGAGGCGCTTCCGGATGAGACAGATGTGAATGACTTTAAATTACTGGAGTTGTCCGACCTTTTCATGGAGTTTGAAGACGACGGTGCAGCTCTGGAGAAGGCCATTCATGAACATGCGCAAAAGTTGATTGCGGCTGGCGATGTGATAGCGGCTTTGAAAGCAGTAATGACCTTTAATCCCGGTTAATTCGGAAACTTCCTGACAAGTTCTCCACTGATGCGGTTTCTTGTGGTGGTAGGAGGTACTTTTGTTTTATGAGTTTTGAAATGAAAGGCAAGGTCAAGAAAATTTTTGACCAGCAGGATTTCCCAAGTGGATTTTACAAGCGTGACTTTGTGATTACCACTGAGGATCAGTATCCTCAGGACGTTAAGTTCACCGCCGTAAAAGAACGAACGGAGCAAATTGCGCAATTGGGTGAAGGCGATGAGATTCTGGTGAAGTTTGACATTCGTGGACGAGAGTACAACGGAAATTTTTACGTTGACTTGAATGCTTGGCGCATTGAGTCGGGTGGAGGTCAACCTGCGGCACCTTCCGAGTCAGTTTCAGCAGCGCCGTTGCCTGAAGTGCCGCCAATGCCGGCTGCTTCTGGGGATGACGAAGATGATTTGCCCTTTTAATCTGGGCAAATAGATATGGCAAAAGGTGTGAAGATGACCCAAGGTCATGCCTCACCCCAATGGGGAAAAGAAGAGCTGCAAACAGCAGAGTTCGATAATGGCTTTCGAGTCATTTACAAACAAGTGCCGAGGCCTGTGTCACATTGTGGTCTTGTCATCAATGCCGGTTCACGGGATGAGAATCAAAGCGCCGGTGAGGCTGGGGTAGCGCATTTTATTGAACATACGTTGTTCAAAGGCACTCAAAAACGAAAGCCTTTTCACATCCTCAATCGCCTCGATTGCGTTGGAGGTGAATTCAATGCCTACACTTCGAAGGAGGACACATGGATTTACGCTTCTTTCTCAGAGCAGCACCTCGAACGTGCCGTAGAACTCATCAGCGACATCACGTTCAATGCAACCTTCCCAGAAAAGGAAATTCTGAAAGAACGAGATGTGATTTTGGATGAGCTCAACGCCTATTTAGACAGTCCAGCGGATGCTATTTTCGATGAATTTGAGGAGCGTTTGTTTGCGGGGCATGCGTTGTCGGGGAACATTCTGGGCAATAAAACTTCCGTGTCTGCTATGGATCGAAAGACCATTCAGTGCTTCGTTGATCGGCATTATCATCCGCAGCAAATGGTATTTAGTGTTGTAGGCGCAACACCTTGGAAAAAGGTTCTTCGCATATGCAACAAGTACTTTGGAGGGATGTCAAAAGGAACAGGGGTCATGGACCGTAAGCCATTCAAGCCCATTGCGCCATTCAATGTTCGGCTTAATAAGGATATTCATCAAGTGCACCACATTATGGGATGCACGACCTCAGGCAGCGGTCATCCAGATCGACTGGGGCTAGCGCTTCTCGCCAATCATCTCGGTGGTCCCACCATGAATAATCGGCTCAGTTTAAACGTGCGAGAAAAGCATGGCATGGCCTATAACATTGAATGTGCCTACACGCCATACAGTGACGTAGGTTTATTGAGCGTTTATTTTGGAACAGACATGCGATTGCACGACCGCGCTGAGTCTTTGGTGCGGAAGGAGTTGAAAGTTCTGAGGGAGAATAAGTTAGGGGTTCGTCAATTGAAAGACATCAAACAACAAGTCGTTGGTCATGTGGCCCTTTCTCAGGACTCAGGGAGCAGCATGATGACTGGATTGGGAAAGAGTTTCTTACAATACGGCCGTGTGGAAAGCCTTGAGTCCGTATTCAATGCCATTGAAGCCATCACTTCTGAAGATGTATTGCGCCTGGCAAACGAGGTCTTGGATGATTCAACTTGGAGCCATCTGGTCTACAAAAGCCGGTGATCAGCGAGGCGATATGCGATGCATATCGTTGTTGTTTTCTTCGATTTTATTTTTGACGGACCGAATCTTGAGGGCTATACCTGCCCATTCCCTTTGATTGAGTTTGATGAGTTTTTCGATTGCTGCGTCGTCGTTATCTGCTCCGAGTGCCACATATCCGAGGTAGTCAAAGCCGTGCATTTTCAACCACACAATTGCCTTTCCTTCTCCTTCGGCACCTCGCACCATGGCCATGAGATGCGGATGTCCATTTTGCATCAACCATGACCGTGCGGAGTCAACGTGGTGAAGCGCATGGCACGTCAGACCGAGCTCTGGAAATCCATTTTGCATCAACCATTGGTGTATTTTTGAATTTCCGGAGATGGCTTCGCCCCATGCTAAAAGGACCTTGGCTGGATATTGCATTTTTCGAAGGTAATAGAGGGTACCTTTGCGCGCAAGTGAAGAAAGAAAGGCGTCCGGAAGAGCAGATCTTTTCCCCCCAATTTTGGCTGCTGTGCGCGAGTACGGTGTTTTTTATGGCAAGTTTCGGGATGATTATGCCTGAGCTGCCGGGCTTTTTGTCCGAATTGGGTCGTGCAGATTTGATTGGATGGATTGTAGGTTTATTCACGATTGGGGCCTTTTCTTCGAGGTTCATAAGCGGAAGGATCGCAGATTTAGCGGGCCGTAAACCGGTCATGCTCTTTGGTACTTGGGTGACGATAATTGCAGGCTTGGGCTACATTTTGATTGATTGGTTGCACCCGGGCTTGAACGAAGTATGGCTTGGACTTCCCATGGTTGTTTGGCTGTTTTTGCTCTTGCGACTTTTGCATGGCATGAGCACTGGATTCAGGCCAACAGGGACGACGGCTTTTCTGACGGACACCACGCCTTTGAGCCGAAGAGGAGAGGCATTGGGTTATCTGGGAGTAGCAGGCAATGCAGGCATGGCTGGAGGACCAGCGTTGGGGAGTTGGTTGAGCGTTGAGTTTGGTTACAATGCCATGTTTTTGACATCGTCTGGTTTGGGAGTTTTAGCTCTGATTTTAACCATACGATTGCCTGAGTCGTTGCCCAACAGTCGAAAGGTGCATTGGCAAGATTTGAATGTTTTCAAGGGACCCGTCATTGATTGGTCGTCCTGGCCGGCTTCGATGGCACTTCTCCCCGTGGCTTTCGCCTTTGGAGCATTTTTAACAATTACCCCAGACTTTGTGGATTCTTTAGGCTACGTATACAAGGGGTCGTTCAATACCATCATTGTCCTTGCGTCCATATCGATGCGGTTGCTCGCCGGTAAAGCCTCGGATCGTTTTGGTCGGGTGCCGCTCCTGATCATTGGAACTGGACTTTTAGCGATCGGAATGTTTGGTTTGGCTTCGGCTGAAACGCAGTGGACTGCAGCACTAGCTGGAGTGGTGTACGGCATGTCCATTGGCATCAACATGCCAGCGATTTTTGCCTGGACTGCTGATCTGGCAAAACCAGGAAAAGTGGCGTTAGCCCTCGGCACGATGTTGATGGCACTTGAGGTCGGCATTGGTGCGGGCGCTATTTTTTCGGGTCAACGATTCGCAGGTGATATAGCACAGATTCCAATTTTGTATGCCATATGCGGCGCTTTTGGATTGCTCATGTTTGTCATCCTGCTGGTAGTACGAAATCGTTTTGAAGATCCCATTCGAAGTCGGTGATTTGAATTGGAAAGCAAGTGAAGATAGCCTTGATCTCTTTTTGTTGAAATGAACGATAAAAGGTGGAAAAGTGCTTCTTGACCCCATTGTTCGGAGTGCAAGATTCAGCGTTCTTTGTTTTATGGAAGATCTCATGATACAATTAGAGACGGCTCGTCAGGAGCGTGTGAAGACGTTGAAGGAATTCATGCGATTGAAAAATGAACTTGCACTGGCTCAGCGACGTTGTGATGAGTTGCGGTCTGAAAACAATGGCCTAAAGCATGCTTTGCTAGTCTCAGAAACAGAGTTGCAGGCATTGCATTCCTACGCTGCGGAGGTGGCATAACAGAACAATTTAAAAGCAATTAAAAAAGGCGGGATTTCCCGCCTTTTTTAATTCTCGGTATTTTTAAAAGCAACCCTTTCTTCTCAGCTTTTGATGCTCGCACCTGAAACGGAGAATGCCCGATCCACTTTTTTGAAGAGACCTTGCAATACTTTCCCTGGGCCGACTTCAATGGCCTGTTCAGCTCCCATCTCTATCATTTTTGACATCGATTGGGTCCATTTGACGGGAGCTGTCAATTGAGCAATCAGATTCTTACGAATTTCCAAAGGGTCTGTAACGGGCAAGGCGGTTACATTTTGAATGATTGGACATCGGGGCACCTGAATAGGGGCAGCCGCTATAGCTGTGGATAAACGTTCACGAGCTGATTCCATCAAAGGTGAGTGAAATGCTCCACCCACGGGTAAGACGAGCGCGCGACGTGCACCAGCTTCGGTCAATGCCGCACATGCGGCATTGACGGCATCAATTTCACCAGAAATGACGAGTTGTCCCGGACAGTTATAATTTGCAGCGACGACAACGCCAGTGGTATTTGAACAAATTTCTTCGACACGTTCGTCTTCCATGCCCAATACAGCTGCCATGGTTGACGGATTCGCATTGCAAGCGTCTTGCATTGCCAATGCTCGTTCGGAGACAAGTTTTAAACCATCTTCAAATTGCAGAGCTCCTGCGGCAACGAGTGCGGAAAATTCTCCAAGGCTATGCCCTGCAACCATATTCGGTGTGAAGCTGTCACCGAGCATTTCCGCCAAAATTACAGAGTGAAGAAAAATTGCGGGTTGGGTGACAGAAGTCTGTTTCAAGTCCTCGTCACTTCCTGAAAACATGGTTTCTGAAATTGAAAAGCCCAAGATTTCATCTGCTTGGTGAAAACGTTTTTGAGCCTCTTCTGAAGCCTCAAAGAGGTCTTTGCCCATTCCGGAAAATTGGGCGCCTTGGCCGGGGAAAACATATGCTTTCATGTTCTTGACTGTCTTTTGAATGAGCGAAATTAAGGCATGGATTGCAGTGGCCGATGAATGGTTTAAATGTTCATGGATAGCCCGACCGACAACACTTGCTTGAATTGAAGTCCGGGTCCTAATTGCGGGACCAATGCACCGTCCACCTCTTCAGGGTTTTTGGTGAGCGTAATGTCGTCATCGTAAATAAAGGTTGCGCTGATGGTTGTGGTGAGCCACGAATTCGCTTTCAATGCAATGACATGATCGCTGTAGATGTCGATGTTTTGTGGATTGTTAATGAAGTTGGAGAAGAAGTCCAATCGAACGCCATAGTTGATTTGATTTGAGATTTTCCAATTGGCATTCAATTTCAAGTAGCCCCCAATTTCATAACGGCTTTTTTCTCCTGGCATTACACCAAATGCGCCTGCTTGGGAGAGTAAATCATCTAAAACCCAGGTTGATTTAAAAGTAATGGGAGCTAGGAACACGTTGACGGTGCTGGCGGAATCGCTCTCATGTTTGTAGTCCATGCCCGCTGCGACGACTCCATATCCAGGAGCGAGCCAATTGGAATTGAGCAAGTCCCTGTTCGGAGCGCCATTTTCAATGATATACCCGGGAGCAAGTTGGGATCGAAAGTGTGCCATGATCGTCATGAATCCAGATGTGGTGGTCCGGTATCCGAATTTGGTTGACCATTCAACACGGTCATCTGTTTTTAAAAACACCCGATCTTCTGGCCGGTGCAGGAGGCCAAATGCGAGGTGTAACTCGGAATCCCAACCAAAACGTTCACGGTCGAGGTTCCAGTTCTGATCAAACTTGGTGAGCAATGAAAGGTTACTTTGTCCGCCTGCAGCCCAATTGTTGAGCTGCACTTGGCTGAAGTAAATGTTGATTAGCCCGCTGCTCGACCACAAAATGGTGTCCTGCGATGGTGCTGCAGAATTCCGCAGAGCATTTTCCTCCGCAGGAGTCAGTGTGGGGGTAACGGTTTGCGCGTATCCGACATAGCTGATGTGATTCAATACGACGATGACCGAGACCAGCATCGCTCTCATTCCTCTTCTTTCCATGGCTCAGTCCTCGATGATGGGTTCCAAATGAAGGATGCTTGCTGCGCCTTCAACCGCCACGAAGATATCGCCACGCGAATTGCGCGCAATGTCCCTGACGCGACCAATTCCTTTGAGCAGCTTTTCTCGATTGATTACCCGTCCTGAATCATCCAATGCAAGGCGCTCTAGGTATTCAAAACTCAGTGAGCCTACGAGCAGGTTGTTTTGCCATTGTAATGGCCATTTTTCACCCAGCACAACCTCCATCCCACAAGCTCCGATTGAGGGTAGCCAATAATGTAAGGGCTGTTCCATCCCGATTTTCGCAGTATCGCGGGTAATGATGGTGCCGCTATAATTTCTACCAAATGTGATTTCTGGCCATCCGTAGTTGGCCCCTTTTTTTAAAATATTGATTTCGTCTCCTCCCTTGGGACCGTGCTCATGCGTCCAAACCGCGCCGGTTTCAGGATGAATGAACAGGCCTTGCGGATTGCGGTGCCCCCAAGACCAAATTGATGGGATAGCATTCGGAGAGTTTACGAAGGGATTATCCGATGGAACGCTTCCATCTGGATGAAGTCTGTGGATTTTTCCCGGGTACGTTTCCAACGTTTGCGGATGAACATCGCGCATTCCTCTTTCGCCACAAGTAACATAAAGCATCGTGTCAAGGCCCATGGCGAGACGACTCCCATAATGCCGATGTGTTTTGGCGTAGGGAGTCGCAACCATGAGCGTCTGCCAGTGTGGAACGGAGAATCCTTCGTCTGACCGATTCAATGTCCCGCGGATCACCGCCGTAGCTGATCGTTTGTCATCCTCCGGATGACTTTTGCTATACGTGAGGTAAATCCAAGGGGTCGATGCTTCGGGGTCATTCCAGACCATAACGTCTAACAATCCGCCTTGCCCTTTAACGTGAAAATCTTCGGGCAAACCTCTAATGGGGAGTTTCACGCCGGCCTCAATGGCCCATAGGTTGCCTTCTCGCTCGGTGAAAATTAGTGTTGAGTCGTTCAGAAAGTCCATTCCCCATGGAGTCGCAAGTCCATCTGCAATTACATTGGCACGCAGCTTCAAGTCAGACGCTTGAATCAATTGGGGCGGAGCTGATTGAAATTGGGGAGATTCGCTCGCTTTGTCGAGCAGAAACGTTGCAATATCCTCGATGTCATTGGGGTCAAGTACATCTCCATAAGCAGGCATTCCGAGGAGTGCATATCCATTGGAAATGATGCGCTGGATATCGTCTTGCTGGCTTCCGAGTTTCCATTTTCGTTGAATGAAGTCCCGACCGTTCGCACCGTGGCAATCTGCGCACCACATCGTGTAGAGTTGTTCGCCATTCTGACTTTTTTCAAGTTCGAAATCATAAAAATTAACCGAAGTGCTAACGACTTTTACGCCGTTATCGCGCGGTGCAAAAAAAGTGAGTGAAGCCGAAACGATGCCGACAGGAATGAGGAGTACAAGAGGATAGCGCATGCCAATGTCTATTTCTATGATTTTGGGGTTGAGCCCACTATCCGAATGATCTCTGCTTCGCCTTGGTGAAAGGGGCCTTCATCCAAGGTCGTCTGAATGGCTTCCAGACGTTCAATGATTAATCCATCAAAATCTTCTTCAAGCTGCGCTTCATTGAATAGCATGGTGGCATCCTTTGGGCCACCTGATTTGAGTCCAAGTTGACGGGAATTGAACCCCTCCAAAATGAGCTTTCCGCCAGGCTTAAGCCAGGAAACGGCTTTCCGATGAAATAATTTGCGTTGGGCCTCAGGCATGTGGGCGTAGAAGAGCCCTACGACGTCATATCCTTGGGGAAATCCTTGTTGGAATTCGAAGGCATCTGCAACATGCGTTTTGACCAACTTATCGACTCCTGCGGCTTTGCTCCAGCGCGCACAGGTGGCCATTCCAACGGTACTCGAGTCGAATGCATCTACGGACCATCCATGTTTTGCAGCCCAGACGGCATTGCGGCCTTCACCCTCGCAGGGTAGCAATGCATTCTTTCCTCTGCATTTGGCCAATTCTTTCGCCCAGAAAGGATTGGGTAGTCGGCCATAAGCTCCTTCTGTGGAAGAGTAGCGTTTATCCCAATGCCCTTTCATCTGTCGAATTTCTGAAAAAATTAGGGGAATTTGACGTGAGAACCTCTTAGATTACCACAAATTGATCGCATGACCGAGTCCATACTTCCTTTGTCGCCTTCCGCCGATTTGATGAACGATGCATTTGATGACTTAAGAGATCGGTCGAAGGAACAACGCTTGCTGAGCGCCAAGGCACGGATCAAGCGTTTGGATGCCCTATACGCTGAGGTATGGCGTCGGCGCGATGACCTCAAGGTGGCCATGTGGGAGGATTTTAGGAAGCCGGGAGAGGAGGTTGATTTGACTGAGATTTTTGTCATAAAATCTGAAATCAAAGCTGTGAAAAAAGGACTGCGCAAGTGGATGAAGCCGCGCCGTGTGTCAGGAGGTTTGGCACATCTGGGTTCTGTCTCATGGATTCGATATGAAGGCAAAGGAGTTGCGCTGATCATCGCTCCTTGGAATTATCCAATGCAGTTGGTTTTTCGTCCGTTGATTGCAGCCATCGCGGCTGGGTGCACTGCCATGCTGAAGCCATCAGAATTAACGAGCAAAACAGCGCAAGTTGTAGCGGAAATAGCAGCGGCCGTGTTTCCAGCCAATGAAGTATCGGTGGTTCAGGGAGGTGTCGATACTGCTTCGCATCTATTGTCATTGCCTTTCAATCACATTTATTTTACGGGTTCACCTGAAGTTGGTAAGATTGTGATGCGCGCTGCTGCAGAACACCCTTGCAGTGTGACGCTCGAGCTTGGTGGAAAGTCGCCCGTAATTGTGGATGAATCAGCACCTTTAAAAGCGACTGCGAAAAAGATCGCCTGGGCCAAGCTATCCAATGCGGGGCAAATCTGTGTTGCGCCTGATTACATCTTTGTTCCCAGAGCCATGGAGAAGAAATTCGCAGAGGCTGTAGAGCATGCAATGACTGAGCTCTATCCTGGAACAGTGGCTGAAAATCCAGATTACCAGCGCATTGTCAAAGACGTGCATGCAGCGCGTTTGCTCGAATTGATTGATGACGCGGTTTCCAAGGGTGCAACGGTTGCACACGGAGGTCAAAGCGACGCCAATGCTCGGCTCGTTCATCCAACCATATTGATGGGTCTGTCACCGGATTCTAAAATCATGGAGGAAGAAGTGTTCGGACCAGTCTTGCCCATCATTCCATACGACGATTTGGAGGAGGTGGTGAAGGCGGTAAACGGCCGACCTGTTCCATTGGCCTTGTACATTTACAGCAAGCGCAGTCGCTTCATTGACCGCGTGCTCAATTCCATTCAGTCGGGCGGAGCGAGCATCAATAATTCGGTGATCCATGTGTCAAGCAATCAATTACCGTTTGGAGGACATGGGAACAGTGGCATTGGATCGGGTCATGGAGAATATGGTTTTAGGGAATTCACACACATGCGGGGAGTATACGAGCAGCGCGTGGACGGGGCTGCTTCTTTGCTGATGCCGCCTTACACTCCTTGGAAGACGAAGGTCATTGATCGGTTGCTTCGCTGGCTTTGAGTTTGGTCTCCAGATGCTTTCTTTGCCTCTCATCCCGTGAACATGCGTGTACGATCAATTTGCCTCTTGGTGCTTGCTTCCCTATTCTCTGTGACATTCGGCTTGTCTCAGGCATTCGTCGATCGGGTTGATCCTCCACATTGGTGGGTAGGCATGCCGGTGGACACTGTTCAAATCATGGTGCATGGAGCACGGGTAGGGGGATTGCAGCCATTCATTGATTATCCCGGAGTTGAGTTAAGCCGTATCCCACGCCGCGGAGTGAACGAGAATTACCAGTTTCTCTATTTGCACGTTTCTCCAGATGCACCTGCTGGAACTCTCATCATTGATTGGTTTGATGCTTCTGGCGAAAGCATGAAAAAGTTGGGCAGCACTCCGTTTGAGTTGAAGCAAAGGGAAGAGAAAGTAAGCTCGAATGCAGAAGGCTACAGTCAAGCCGATGCGATTTGCCTGATCACACCGGATCGTTTTGCCAATGGCGATCCGAGCAATGATGAAGTAGCGGGCATGCTCGAGGGGGTCGACCGATCGAATGATCATGGACGACATGGCGGAGATCTGGTTGGGATAGAATCGCATTTGGGGTACTTGGATAGCATGGGGTTTACGGCGGTGTGGCTCAATCCGGTGTTGGAAAACAATCAACCGCAATGGTCCTATCACGGTTATGCCACGACTGACTATTACCGGGTGGATCCGCGTTTTGGAACCAATGCTGAGTATCGGGAATTGGCTCAGTCGATTGGGAAGCGTGGGATGAAACTCATCATGGATATGATCATGAATCATTGCGGATCTGAACATCCATGGATGCGAGATTTGCCAACGCCTGATTGGATCAACAACAGCGCCGAATTCACTCCGACGACGCATCGGCGTACGACCTTGCGAGATCCTTATGCGGCGCAGTCCGATGTAAAAGGGTTTTCAGACGGTTGGTTTGTGAAAGAGATGCCGGACTTGAATCAGCGTCAGCCACTGCTTGCAGATTACCTCATCCAAAACACGATTTGGTGGATTGAATTTCTCGGACTTGGTGGCATTCGCATGGACACTTACCCATATTCCGATGCTGCTTTCATGGCGCGCTGGAGTTGTGAAGTGATGGCTGCTTACCCAAATTTCAATATCTGTGGGGAAGAATGGAGCTTGAGTCCGTCCACTCTGGCGTATTGGCAGGCAGGGTCAAAGAATGCAGATGGTTATGCGTCTTGCTTGCCTGGCTTGTTGGATTTTCCATTGCATCACGCTTTCATCCAATGCATGAATGAGCGGGAGGCATGGCATTCCAATTGGGTGCGGCTTTACGAAATGTTGGGGAGTGATTACCTCTATCCTCGGCCTGAGGATCATGTCATTTTTCCGGACAACCACGACATGAGTCGAATTCACACGCAACTCGGAGATGACATAAAGAAGACTCGAATTGCTCTGTATTTTTTTGCCACGATGCGGGGCACGCCGCAATTTTATTACGGCACAGAGATTTTGATGTCCAATACTGGCGACGAAAGTCATGGAAACATTCGAAGCGATTTCCCAGGGGGGTGGCGTGGGGATGACGTGAACGGTTTTTCCGGCCAAGAACTTTCGAAAGAGTCAAGGGCCTTTCAAAATGAAATGCGGCAGTTATTGAACTGGAGGAAAACGGCAAGCGCGATCCATCATGGACGATTGATGCATTTTGTTCCTGAAGCCGGCACCTATGTTTATTTCCGCTTTGATGAATCTCAAACGGTGATGGTGATTTTGAACCAATCCAACGATTCCGAGTCGTTGGATTTGGCACGTTTCGATGAGGTGCTGAATGGCCGCCGCTCTTTGCGCCATGCGCTAAATGGAGAGGTCATGCATACGGGGCAAG
>MDTC01002383.1_pt1 | contig 73620 bp, 67 predicted proteins | sample 811181 | NCBI WGS metagenome assembly MDTC01 (sample SAMN05326644, study PRJNA326480) | marine metagenome | isolation source: seawater | place: Pacific Ocean: North | collected 2011
AGGGAACCGTCGAAGTTAGGCTGCCACTCCACCGTGCCCTGGCCCAGTTCACCCAGCAACACATCCGCATAGGGCGCCAGGCGGGATTCGGTGTAACGCATGGCGGCGAAGGATTTCGGATCGTCCGGTGAGCCCCAGTTGCCCTGGCCGTCCACCAGCGGATAGCGGTAAGAGAACGGTTGCGCCATCAGCACCATGGCTTCGTAACAGGCACTGTCGCCGTGGGGGTGGTATTTACCCAGTACATCACCCACGGTGCGGGCGGATTTCTTGTGCTTGGAGCTGGCTTTCAGGCCCAGCTCTGACATGGCGTATACGATGCGGCGCTGCACCGGCTTGAGGCCATCCCCCAGACTGGGCAGGGCCCGGTCCAGGATGACGTACATGGAATAATCGAGATAGGCGCGTTCGGTGTATTCTTTGAGGGGAAGGCGTTCAACGCCTTCAAAATCCATAGGCTGGGTCATAATAGTCTGGTTTGTTCGCTCTTATTCTGGATGTGTCGAAGACAGATTGCCTTCATTCTAATAGAAGAGACCGAAAAAACCAGAATTGATTCAGTGGGTTAATTATTGTCAGATGGATGAACGGTTTGGCCGGGCCCCGCTCAATACCCCACGGCACCGGACTGCAGTTGATCGTCCAGGCACACCGGCTTTTTGTACTTTACACAGGCCATACGGGTGCAGGCGGCCATGTCGGCTCCCGGAGCCCGGGTACAGTGATTACAACCATCGAAAAAACGCGTGCAGGAGCGTGGGATCAGGGTGCGCCAGCTATCCTGATGGTATTCGATTTCCGGGGCGATACTTTGATCCTGGGGGTTCTGGGCTGCCTGTTGGGTGCAGGCCAATAACATTACGCCCAGCGCGATCATGGTCAGAGAGCGGAACATAGCCATCCTGTGCGTCCATGTAGTGACAGTAGCGCTCACTTTGCCACATTCAGCCTGCTGTTTCGAGATCCGGCTACGGTCTGTCGGCGCGCAATCACAAGGCCCACGACGCCGATCAGAATCAAGCCCACGGTGCCCGGCTCCGGCACGGGCACGGGGTGCTGGCTTACCTGGATGCTGTGCTCACTGAACAGGGCATGATAGCCGGACAGCGCCACTGAGCACACCATGGCCTGATCACAGGCATGCCAGAACGGACCCGGGCCTGCGGCCAGCAAGGCATGGTCACCGAAGGCCAACAAGCCTTCCATGGAGTGGCCTGGGCCATCACCCAGCACACCGCCATCCAGGTCGTACACCAGACCGGCCAGGTGTTCCATACCCAGCTCGAAGGAAGCCAACCAGCCCGCGCCTTCGAAACGAAGCTGGAAACCGCTGATCTCACCGGCGAAGGATGACAGCTGACCGTTGTTGTCCAGATCCTCGCCCACAAACTGCCCCGTCAACTGCGCGCCGGCGGCATAACCATCTTGAAAGAAGTCATAAGTGATGGGCATGGCTTGCAGCGGCAGACAGAACATCAATCCGCTGATCACCGCTATGCTGGTTAAAATTTTCATGGTCTGTTCCCCAAATGTGATCCGTAAAATGATTCGCATAACAGGGAAGAGGCAATCGCAATGCCAGTGATCGCCCGTGCAGGTCAGTTGGTATTAGTGGGCGGGGTTTCTGGTAGTTTTACGCATTCGAAACAAGGTGCCGGCAACGGCACTACAAAAGCATGTCACAAAGCAACAGTGAGCGGCGAAGTGACATGACACACGCGCCGGTGAATCATGTCACTTTCGACTATCCATCTTAGGTGATTACTACTCTGCGGCCTGCTCCCGTCTTAGCTCAGTCACGGTTTTCCCACCGACACCCCAGTGATCCGTGGACACAATATCGATCACCACATGGGTAGTGGCAGGGTTCTTGCCGAGGGTGTCCACCAACAGTTGAGTGGTACCTTCGATTAAGCGCTGCAGACGGGCTTCGGTGACACCTTCATCGGTGATCTTAATATTAACGTATGGCATGTTTGTCTCCTTTCTTCAGGTTAGGGGTTAGTTACATTGCTGCTCTGGTTTATCTGCGGTGCCTTCGACTGCAAGCAGTAGGTTGCACTGTTGTTAGCGTACATCTTGTTTACGATTTTCCATTCACCCTGCTCCTTCAACAGGCCCAGGTAATCAATAAAATGGCCATGGGGTAACGGGCAGTTAAGTTTCACCACAGCCTGCTCCGACATCAACTCCACACCCAGGACGCGATACTCCCAGGGATGGTTGTTGTGGGCAGGCACACTCCGTTTGGCCACATCATTCAACCAGGTGCTTATGGAGCGCCGCTGGCCAGGCGCTTTCAACACGCAATCCTGGTGAAACAGTGTTTCCAGGGTACCGGCATCGCCATAATGCAGGCCTTTGAAATAAAGCTCCACCATACTGAGAATTTGGACCAGATCAGCCTGCATGATGGGTGTACTCCTGCTCCCGTTGTATTGCCCGCTGAACACTGTCGCGGGCCAGCACCCGCTCTACCATGGCGCGTGCCCGAGGCCCGGTTTCGATCTCAACCGGGAACAGCGCTCCCCAGCGGTAATAAACGGCCAGCAGAAAATCCGCCGCCGAGACATGCTCTCCGCCAAGGTAGGGCTGACCCTGCAAGCGGGTTTCCAGCGCCTGCCACAGGGCGCTGATCTGGGCGGCGGCGGCAGCAAAAGCCTGGTGTCGCGCCGTTTCCCGTTGCAGCACACCGTCGATGAAAAACAGGCGCCCATAGGCCGGATGCACAGTGGCATTGGCCAGCAACATCTGTTCGATGGCGCGCTGACGGGGAGCGCCACTGCGGGGCAACAACCGGTTGTCATGCTTATCCAGTAAATGCAGCAGGATCGCCGCCCCCTCACACAGCACCTCCCCCTCATCCACCAGCACCGGCACGGTCTGCACCGGATTCAGTTGGGCGAATTCGGCGGCGTCCTGTTTGTGAATCAGGGTCAACGGCTGATCCAGTTCGTTCAGTATGGAATGAATTGCCAACGAGCAGGCGTCGGGAATGAAATACAACGTGTACATGCACACCTCCATTGAGTCAGCACTGCCTCTTAACAGCGCTTTCATTGCGAATTAAAAACCTAACCGATGTATTCGGGGCTCAGTGTGCCCACCCGCAGCGCCTTAATAAATGGCAATAATGTTGATACACTGTCAACACACAGGAAACAGTGAAACCATCCAGCATGGATAAACTCAGAGCAATGCAATTGTTCGTCCGCGTGGTGGACGCCGGCAGCTTTACCGCCGTAGCGGATGAGATGAATGTCACCAAATCGATGGTCAGCAAAGAACTGCGGCGTTTGGAAGATGAGCTGGGCGCACGCTTGTTGTACCGGTCCACACGCGGCCAGCAACTGACTCCCATTGGAGAGGGTTATCTGCAACGCTGTCGAGCGCTGCTGTTGCAGATGGACGACGCCGATGCCTACGTTCAGGACATGCAAAGCAACCCCAAAGGCAAACTCAGAATCAATGTCCCCATGGCATTGGGCATTACGGATTTATCCCGCATGTTTGCCGCCTACCTGCAGGCGTTTCCGGACATTGAGCTGGATATACACCTGGGTGATGAAAGCCTGGATCTGATTGAACACGGTTTTGATCTGGGCTTTCGCGCCGCCAGCCAAACCTTTGACTCCAACTACATCGGCAAACCGTTAACCCGCTTCCGCTATCAGGTCTGTGCCGCACCCCAGTACCTTGCCCGCCACCGCCGCATTCGCAAGGTCAGTGATCTGGCGCAACACAATTGCTTTATTTACAGTTATTTTCGCAATCATAACCGCTGGCCGCTGAACGAAGGCGTTACGGTTTCCGGAAATCTCAGGGTTAACAATACACTCTTCATGCGCCAGATCATCGAGGCCGGATTGGGCATCGGTTTTCTGCCCAGCTTCGTCGCGGCACCGGGAATCCAACAGGGCACGCTCAAGGAAATCCTGCCCAAAGCGGAACGCCCCACCCTCACCCTGTATGCGCTTTACCCCAACCGTCAGTTTGTGCAGCCCAAATTATTACGCTGCATTGAATTCCTGCAGCAATGGTTTCAAACCCAACCGTTTTAAGCCTAAAACACAGGCCTCTAACGTAAAACAGGGGTGGCTTACGCCACCCCCCCGAACCAGCACCGGTCAACACCGGTTACCGATCCGTCAGGCCGCTCGCTGCTTTCGGAGCCGCTCCAACACTTTGTCGGCATCGTGTTCGCTGCTTGCTATACCTGCCTGTTTCAAGCGTGCATCCAGTTGTTCGCCATTGAGCTCTGCGTCAATTTCCCGCAATGCATCATCCATCTCCGCCGCGCGGGTCTGCTGCCCCTTGATCTTGTCCAACGAGCTGGCCATCTCCTGCATGCAGGCCGACAGGCCCCGGGAATGTCCGTTCAGGTTTCCCACAGCCTGCTGCGCGGAACGATTGGCCTTCGCCAACGTCAGCTCCCGTTGGTATTTCTGCATGCTGGTGGCGGCGGTGCGCAACTGCCGTTTCAGATGCGCCTCCTGTTTTTCCAGCTGCGCCACCTGTTGTGTCTGCTGCTGCAGCAAGTGTTCATCTTCCGCTATCAGTTCCGCTACATCCCGCGCCAGCGTCTGGGCCTCCTGGTCCAGTGCCGCGCAGGCCTGACGCTCCTTGTTGCCGATGTTTTCCTGCAGCGCCTGATTGTGCCGTTGCAGTTGCTTTTTTTCCGCCATTACCGTTGCCAGTTGCAGTTTGGCCTGTTGAATGGCCTTCTGCCCATCGCGAATTTCCTGTTCAAAAATGCGGATACTGTTGGCATCCACCAGGTGATGTAACGGCTCTTCGGCTGAGGCTCGAAACAGGGTGTTCAATTTAGTCCATAAACTCATGATGAATTACTCCGCGTATTCCTTGATTAACTGTTTGGTTTTCGCTTCAGAAATCTTGTTAATCAGGCGTTGGTTCTCATGCTCGTCGCGCAGGGTTTTGGAAAGCGTGATGCTGGTGCTGACCAGAAACAGAGCACACAACCCCATGTAGCCTTTCACCAGAAAATCCGTGGGAATGAACAGAATACCCGCAGCGGTGGCGGCCAGCGCCACCACAAACGAGGCTTTGACAAAGAACAGCCAACCTGATGAGTTATCCGTGATGTTATCGATCATGTGCGTTTTCTCCGTTGTTGAAAGCAGCAGGGTCAGCTTGGAACGAAGTATCGCTTTAAACAACCAAAACCCAGAAAGCCTCACCCTGATATCCTTTCGGTATCAAAAATCGATACCAGATTACTATTTAACCTTGCTCAACAGCCGACTCAACACCTGACTCGCCTCCTCTGACTCGCCTCCTGGGAAAGGCGCGGGATTTTTACCCCAGCTTTATTAGGGTTATACTGAGCCACTGATTGAATCCCATCACCAACCTGCTTCACACCCACAAGGGGCCCGGCATGCAAGGCAATCCCAAAATCATCGACGCCCTCAACGGCCTGTTGGCCAGTGAACTGGCGGCCATGGACCAGTACTTTATTCACTCCCGCATGTATCAGGATTGGGGGTTACATAAATTATATGAGCGCATCAGCCATGAATTTGACGATGAAAAAGGCCATGCGGCGGCCCTGATTGAGCGCATGCTGTTTCTTCAGGGCACCCCGGACATGACCCAACGCAAAGGCTTCAAAGTGGGAGCGGATGTGGTTGCCATGCTGGAAAGTGATTTGCGCGTGGAATACGAGGTGGACGCCGAGTTAAAGACGGTCATCGCCCTGTGTGAACAGGAACAGGACTACGTGACCCGTGACATTCTGCTGGGCCTGTTAAAGGATACCGAAGAGGATCACGCTTACTGGCTGGAAATCCAGTTGGGGCTGATCAACAAGGTGGGGCTGGAGAATTACCTGCAATCGCAAATGGAATCCGGCGCGCCCTAATCAAACCAATCGTCACACCAGCCGCCATATCAGCCGCCATCAACGGAAGGCAGAGGAATAAAACACCTGCTGCCCTTCCCGCGCCGCCACCCTGAACCGGAACCAGCGCCCCGGTACTGCAATCTGCGGGTTGTACCAACGCAGGAAATAACGGGCCATACCGGCATCGGAGGGCCCATCATGAATGATCTGCAGATCCAGCCCCTGATCATCCACCACTGTGTTCTGCGCATCCCGCAACGGTTGAAAATGCTTTCCATCATCGCTGTACTCCACGGCCAGCAGGGGCTCGTGCAAGCGGATGGCACTGACATTCACATCCAGTAACTGCCATTGCCAGTACAGCTCCTGATTGGCGGCGGCGTCCACAAAGTGCGGCGGCATCAGCTGCACCCGCTGGCCCTGGGGCGGCACCGGTGCCGGAAAGTATTGGGCACTGGCCAGGCTGAACTGCCATTGTGACGGCAGCTCGGCATAGCCCGGCTGTTGCAGCATGATACCGGCCAAGGCGGCTGCCTGCCGGGTGAGAAATGGCGTGGTTTGGGGGCCATACAGGGTGTGGCCCCCCTCATACCATTGGGCAGAGTATTCCTCCCCAGTGGTGCTGTAACCGAAAAACCCGTTGGTGTGGCTGCTGATCACCACCTGCTCTACACCTGCCCGAAGTTCCTCTGCTGTACTCTGCACGGCAGCCGCCATGCGATTACCGGCTTCGAAGGTCACCTCAAAAGGCAAGCCAACCACCAGTAATTGATTGATGCGGAACGCACTGATGGCAAGCCGGTGTGGGTAGCGCTCAGGCGCCAGGCCCCAGGCCTGTAGTGCCGACAGCATCCAGCGCTTTTCCCCATGACAGTCGTCATCACCGTCGTCCGGCCAGCCGCGCTGAAACGGCGGCAGATAACTGATGGGAAACACTTCATCGTTTTTCGCCGCGCCCACGGTTGCCGTGCCCACGATGGCCCGCTGACACAGTCCGCCACGCTGCTGCGGCGACAATGCCAGCAAATCCAGTTCACGTTGCGCGCTGGTGAGCTCGACCTGATCGGTTAACTGCGCATCCAGCGTGGTAAAAAGCTGCCAGGCCTGTTCCGCCAATGCCAAGCCGATACGGCGGGTTTCAATCTCGCCGCGCAGCCCGGCCCGGTAGTTGGGATTGTTATCCCCATGATTGGCTTCAAACGGGCCGTGCACCACAGGCCAGGGGGGCTGATAGTGCTGGCGGATATTGGCTTCCAGTTGTCGCTCAAAGATTGCCCAGACGTCACCATGATAAGGGTGTGTAAAAGGCGGTATGCCCGTACCGTGAATGGCAAACGTTGAAAAGGCCCCCATGGGTTGATATTCACCACCCTGGGTCAGACCATCCAGGCGCACCAGGGTGATCCGCGGATTTACCGCCCGCAGTGCGGCGGCGTCGTTCTGCTGCTTGTCCACCACCGTGTCGTTACGCACATAGGCCCCCATGGCTCGATTTTTGGTGGCCCCGTACAGATCCGTGTGACCAATGGCCAGCTTCGCTGGCCGCCGCTGCTGGTAGGCCTGCACCACGGCATCGGCGATCTGCGTTGCCAGAAACTCAAACACCGCCATATCAAACCCCGGCCGGTTGGAACCAAAGGTATTGTAGAAGTCACTGGAGAAATACTGGCCCGGCCCACTGTGGGTGTGGGTGGCATGAATACTCAGGTTGTGTACCGCCACATCGGTCTGGCTTGCCACCAGCTCGGCCACCCGGCGCTGCAGCACCAGCGAGCTGGCCGGCAGGTCCGCCTGTATCACCATCAGCGGCTCGCCATTCACCGGTTTCAGATAAAAAGCCCGAGCCTTGAGTCGATTGCGAAAGCCATCGGCATCCCGTGCCCAGGCGGAATAGCCCATTTTGGGAATGCCCACCGGAGGCGTAATATCGCTGACCCCCACCCCCGCCAGAAACTGCTCGTTGGGTTGCGAGGGCAGCGGTGACTGGCGGCTGATCTGAATATCCACCACCGGATACGCCAGCAGCGGCCACACTGCGTGTACCCCAACGGCCAGCACCAGCAGTACCACCACCAACAGCCCGCAGGCCACTCTTGTTATTGTTTTTTTCATCAGACTGCTGCGCCACCTGTCAAAATATGCACGATAGTACCAACTATTACCCTACCCTAACAACCGCCCACTCAACCATACTCGTTAAAAAGTGTGCACCAGGTGATGTCAGGCATGGACACATCATGCTAACTGATTCATCTTTAAGAGAAAGCCGTCTGGCACACAAAACATAGGCCGCATATGGGCATCGAGATTCGGCAAGACCATTTCAGCGAGCAAGACTTCGCGCACTTTAACGCCAAGATTCGCGACAACCTGAAAGCGCTGCAGCAGCTGCTGGAGCAACCGGGATTTGGTGTGGGGGAGGATTCTCTGGGTGCCGAACTGGAGTTTTACTTGGTGGATGCCGGGGGCAACCCGGTGCCCTGCAACCAGGCCATTCTCAAAGCCGCCGGCAACCCACAACTGACACCCGAGTTGAATCGGTTCAACCTGGAATACAACCTGCAGCCACAACCCTTCCGTGGCAGGCCGTTTAGCGGGTTCGAGCAGGAGCTGCAAACCGCCATCGACGCCACCAACCGAGTTGCCGAGCCATTGGGCGCGCAGCTGTTGCCCATCGGCATCCTGCCCACCGTAACCTTAAGCCAGTTCGGCGCCCACATGATGACGGATCAACCCCGCTATCGGGCCATGGATAATGCCCTGCGGCGCCTGCGGGGCGCCCCGTTCGAAGTACACATTGATGGCACGCCACCGCTCAATCTGACCTGGGATGATGTCACCCTGGAGGGGGCCAATACCTCGTTCCAGCTGCACTGGCGGCTGAACCCGGAGCACTTTGCCAACAGCTTCAATGCCGTGCAGTTGATCACCCCCATCGCCCTGGCCCTGGCGGCCAACTCGCCGCTGCTGTTCGGTCATGAGCTGTGGCAGGAAACCCGCATTGCGCTGTTCAAGCAATCCATCGATTGCCGGGATGAAAACCATGCCCAGCGCAAATACCCGCCGCGGGTGTATTTTGGTAACGGCTGGCTCAGGCAGGGTGCCCTGGAGTTGTTCGCATCCAGCGTGGCACTGTTTCCACCCATCATGCCCGTGTTGCACGAAGACGATCCGCTGCAGGAGCTGGCGGCGGGCAAGCTCCCCAAGTTGCATGAGCTGAGATTGCACCAGGGCAGCACCTGGCCCTGGAACCGGGCCATCTACGATCACCACGACGGCGGGCACGTGCGCATGGAGGTGCGCGCCCTGCCCGCCGGCCCCAGTTTGCAGGACATGAGTGCCACCGGGGCCTTTCTGCTGGGCAGTGCGCTGGCGTTGCGCGATTCCATGCCCGACCGAATCAACCTTCTGCCATTCAAGTTTGCTGAACACAATTTTTACCGTGCTGCCCAGCATGGACTGGAAGCGACCCTGCTCTGGCCTTCATCCAGCCAGATAAAAGTGGTGGAATATGAGGTACTGGATTTGGCCCAGCGCCTGGTCCCCATGGCCGAGGAGGCATTGCAGCAAGCCGGTATGGAGGCAGCAGAAACAAACCGCCTGATGAACAACATTCGCCAACGGATTGCGGCACGCACCAACGGCGCCCAGTGGCAGTTGACTGTGCTGCACAAGCTGCGAGCATCCGGTTTGTCCGCCACAGAGGCCACTCAGCAGATGCTGGAGCGCTATCGCCGGCATTTCAATTCGCACCAACCTGTCAGCCAATGGAGTACTGAATTATGAGCCTGGGAAGCCCGCTGATCCGCTATTGGTACAATCCCACAGCCGATATGGTGGGGGAAACCGTAGAGGCGTTTCTGCAGGAAATGGCAGGCCCCACCCTGATTCACATTCCCGGTGCCAACCGTCAGCGCAAGCGCGCGGTGTGTACCCTGCTGCATGGCAACGAACCGTCGGGCACCCGTGGTATGTTTCGTTTTCTGCAAGAAGGCATGCAACCGGCCGTGGACCTGTTGTGCTTTTTTGGTTCGGTGCGCACGGCCCTGCATGAGCCCCCGTTTTTCTATCGCCACCTGCCTCAAGACCGGGATTTAAACCGCTGTTTTAAGGCCCCCTTCGAGAGTGATCAGGGCCGTCTGGCCAAGGCCATCCTGGATATTCTGCAGGAGATGAACCCCGAGGCCCTGGTGGACATTCACAATACCTCCGGCATGGGGCCTTCGTTTGCCGTCTCCATGAAACAGGATGCCCAACACGAAGCCCTCACCAGCCTGTTCACCAAGCGCATGCTGGTCACCGGTTTGCGCCTGGGAGCGCTGTTTGAATACAGCGAGCGTGACGTGCCCACCGTCACCATTGAATGCGGCGGCGCCCAGGACCCCCGCGCCGACGACATCGCCTATGAGGGCCTGGTGCGCTATGCGACCGCCAACGATGTGTTGACGCCGCAGCCAGCGGACTGGCAACTGGAAGTGTTAACCGAACCGGTGCGGCTGGAGCTGCGTGACGATGCCCGAATTACCTACAGCGAAGCGGAAGACGTATACGCGGATATTACCCTGCCGCCCAATGTGGAGCATTACAACTTCGGCCGCATCACCGAGGAAGTACAACTGGGCTGGGTCAAACCGGAGAGTTGGGACAAGCTGGTGATCAACACACCCGCCGGGGTTGATGTGAAAGACAAGATTCTAAAACTGGACGGCAACCGCCTGTACCCGGCACAACCCCTGAAGCTGTTTATGATCACCACCAATGCCAGCATCGCCAAAAGCGATTGCCTGTTCTATGCGGTCACCGACGACGGCAGCCACCTGCAGTGAGTCAGTCGATGGCCCGCGAATCCAGAACCGAAGCCACCTGTGGGGCAGAAGCAGCATCCAGGCCGCGCTCCGGTGCTTCGAACAGCCAGCTGGCCAGCACTACCAAGACCACCAACGCCGCCATGGGCCAGACACTCATGGCACCTTTGGTGGACGGGGTCGGCTGATTCGCGGAGCGACCGGTGCGTACCGGCGACGGGCGCTGAATCCGGCTTACCGGAGCCCGGTTCACTGCGCTGGGCTCGGTACTGCCGTTCAGGCTGAAGGTGTCGGCCCGCTCTGCCAGCCCCTCTAACGGGACCGGCTTGATCACGCAATCAACACCCGCTTCGCGCAGGGCGGATTGCAATTGAAACGCATCCTTGTGCGCCATCAATTTGCGGGTTGCCGCAGCCTGGTTGCTCAGCAGCAATTCCACTTGTTGCGGCGTCAAGTGCAACTGGCGGATTAAGTTGTTTTGTACTGTGACGGCATCGAATCCTTTCAATACGCCCAGTATCGACAGTCTGAATTTTGGTGCAGGCACCGAGAATCCCCCGAAACTCACATTGGTCTCAAGGGATGAATGCTAAAAACAAATCACAACGGAAACTGTGGACTGCATTCAAATTTGGCAATTAAACGCCATTGCGCAAAACAAAACGGGAACACGCGCACACTTCATTGGCGGCCATCGTATACAGACTTAACCACAACGTTTCCCGGCACTCAGTAATCATCCAAATCACCCTCCTGCAATCGCAAAAAACCGATGGCGGTGCACATGTTCTGAGCCGCCGCCCGCAATTCGCGATTCACATTCAACAACGTTGATGTTTCCCGCTCATCGGCGTCCTGGTGCAACCCCTGCACAAACAGCGCATGTTCTGATTCTTCATGATCGTGCCGACTGGCTTCCCGCACCCGGGTGAGTTCCTGCCGTAAATGCCCGCTCTGATGGGGGGTCACCAACAGGTTCAACAGCGCGCCGATCTGTTGCTTTTGCAACGCCACCCTGGCCTGATAGAAGGCGGTCAGGGCAGGTTGTTCCCCGTGACGCAACGCCACCAGGTTTTCACGAATATCTTTCATGGCTTTGGCTGCGTAAACGCCATGACGTGCCGCACTCAGGTAGCGATGCAGTTGTTTGACCTGATCCGGTGCCACACTGCCCGCCTGTACCTCACCGCAGAACTCCAGGATTTCTCCTTCCAGCGTTTTGATCTCATCATAACAGTCTTCAAATTTGACCCCACTGGCAAACGCCAAATCAAGACGCCGCTGCAACTCGCCGCCGATACGCAAACTGCCGGTTTCCACCTTCAAATCGCGCAGGCTCAACGCCATCACTTTCAGCAACAGGCACTCCACCTCCTTGGCCACCGCCAGCACCGCTTCACTGACCATATTAGCCGGGACACTCTGAATGTAGGTACGGACCTCTTCCTGGTCACCGGCAAAACAGGTTTCCAAAAATCGGGAAAACGGTTTCACAAAAGGCAACAACAACAGAATACCGATGGCATTGAAGCCACTGTGAAACGCCACCAGACTGTACAGCGGATCCTCCAGCCCCCAATCGCTGATCAGCCCCAACAACAACGGCAGCAATGCGAACGCCAGGCCCGCGGTCACCACATTGATCAGTACATGCGCCAGGGCCAATTGCTTCTTGATGGCGGTGGCACCAATTCCCCCCAGGGCCAGCGTACTGGTAGTACCCAGGTCGGCGCCGATGACCAAAGCCGCAGCCGACGGCAGGTCCACAATGCCGGCGTGCAGCGCACTGAGCGTAATCATCATGGTGGCGGAGCTGGACTGAATCATGGCGGTAAACAGCACCCCCACCAGTAAGTACACAATGGCCGGATAACCCTGCAGAACCGCAACATCCAGCAACCCGGCCACCTGCTCCATGCTGCTTTTCATGGCCCCCAGCCCGAACAACAACATGCCCAGACCCAGCACCAGGCGCCCCCAGGCCAGCCAGGGTTCGCTGCGGGACAACAATACGCACCACAGGGCACCGGCCCCCATACTGGGGAAGGCCAACGCCGCCAGATCCAGCTTGAAGCCCAGTGTGGTCACGATCCAGCCGGTAAAAGTGGTCCCCAGGTTGGCCCCCAGCACTACCCCCACCGCGTTGGCCAGCGGCAGCACGCCGGCCCCCACCAACGCCATCATCATCAATCCCACCATGGAACTGCTTTGCACCAACATGGTGGTGAGGGTACCCCCTAACAGCGAGGTCAATGGATGGCCGGTGGAACGACGCAGAAAACGCCGGAACGAGGCACTGCTGAGGGCCCCCAGCGCCGCTTCAAGTTGCGCCATCCCATAAAGGAACAACCCCAATCCGGCAAAAAATGACAACAATCCCATCGGCAGTGACATGGTTAGGTTAGCGATCCCATTCAGGCTCGGTTAAGGTTAAAATCAGCACACTGGTATAGGCGGCTCGGCCCCCATCGCAATAAATTGTACAAGAGGCACACGTGGAAGAATATCAGGCACTTATCAATACCATTGCGCTGACCATGGGACTGTCCTGGGCCAGCGGCATCAATCTCTATGCCGCCCTGCTGGTGCTGGGTGTGGGCGGTGCCACCGGTAATATCGATTTGCCGCCGGATCTCAGGGCCCTGCAGGACCCTTTGGTGATCATGGCCGCCGGCGCCATGTACGCGGTTGAGTTCTTTGCCGATAAAACTCCGGGGGTGGATTCCGGCTGGGATACCCTGCACACCTTTGTGCGCATTCCGGCGGGGGCCATGCTGGCGGCAGGGGCGGTGGGCGATGTGACACCCACCCTGGAAATCGCCGCCGGCATACTCGGCGGCGGCATGGCGGCCACCTCACACGCCACCAAGGCCGGAACCCGCTTACTGATCAACACCTCTCCGGAACCGGTGACCAATTGGATTGCTTCATTCAGTGAAGACGTGCTGGTACTGGCCGGGCTGTGGGCGGCCCTGAATCATCCGGTCCTGTTCCTGCTGCTGTTGCTGGTGTTCCTCGCCCTGGCAATCTGGCTGCTGCCGAAAATCTTTCGGGCCATCAAACTGATGGCAAGGAAGCTGGGACAATGGCTGGGGTTGGTGGATAAAGACGATACCAGCACACATAGCCTGCCCCAGCAACATTATCTGGAACGCTTAAGTCAGCTGAAGCAGTTGCTCGATCAAGGCGCATTAACCGCGGAAGAATTCGAAACAGAAAAAGCACTGTTGCTGCGTCAGCGCAGCCAGGGTACTGGTTAGGCACAGTTTCAGCGCTGTTGGGCATTGCGGTTGGCTACCCAGGTGTCGTAAAACACCTCCGCCGGCACCGGTTTGTCAAAGTAATAACCCTGGTACTGATAACACCCCTTTTCCTTCAGGAAGTTGAGCTGGTATTCCTCTTCCACACCTTCGGCAATGACATCCAGCTCCATCAAGCGCGCCATGGCGATAATGGTTTCCACGATAACCCGGTCATTCTTATCGCTGCGAATATCACGCACGAAGGCCTGGTCGATCTTGAGTTTATGCAAGGGCAGCTCTCGGAAATAAGACAGCGATGAATAGCCGGTACCAAAATCATCAAGGGCAATATAAAAACCCATGCGGTTAAGCAGGCGCATCTTCTCCACCACCTGATCCAGGTGGTGCAACAACATGCTTTCGGTGATTTCCAACTCCAAATCGTTGGGGCTGATATTGGCTTCCTTGGTAAACGCCTCCACCTTCAACGCAAAATCATCCTGGGAAAACTGCCGGGCACTGATGTTAATTGCCAAACGGTCAAAACTGTCGGGTAGACCCTTTGCCCGCCATTGAGCCATCTGTTGACAGGCTTTGCGCAACACCCAATCACCCAGAGGAATAATCTGACCGCTTTCCTCTGCCGCCCGAATAAACAGATCCGGCCTTACAAACCCCAGAGTGGGTTCTTCCCAGCGCAACAGGACTTCGGCACCAATCAGCTCGCTGCGTTCATTAAACTGCGGCTGGAAATACAGAATAAACTGTTCTTCCTCCAATGCGCCCGGCAACAGCATCTGCAACCTGAGATTCTGTTCAATCTGCTGGTGCATTTCCTTGCTGAATATACAAACGGCGCTTCGGCCTTCCTCTTTGGCACGATACATGGCGGCATCCGCCTGCTTCATAATATCGTGGATGGTATCCTGATCCAGTGGATACAGGGCAATGCCGATACTGCAACCAATGTTGAGCTTATGGCCCGAAACATCAAAGGCCTCCGCCAACGCCGACTGCACTTTCAGCGCCACATTGCGTGCCATGGATGCTGCCTTGGACGTATCATCGTTCAGCTCCGGCAGCAGCACCACGAACTCGTCTCCTCCCAGGCGCGCCAATGTATCTTCTTCGCGTATCACCTGGCGCAGACGTTCGGCAATCGCAATCAGCAATCCGTCGCCGATGGGGTGCCCCAAAGAATCATTGATATTTTTGAAATGATCCAGATCGATAAACAACAATGCCCCACAGTGACCATGGCGGATGGCCCGGGCCTGCTCCTGGCTGAGCTGGTCATTAAGCATGCGCCGGTTCGGCAACCGCGTCAGTTCATCATACAACACCTGTTGACGAATGCGTTCCTCTGCCCGCTTACGCTCCGTTATGTCCATCACACCGACAATTCTGCCGGCGTATTGACCGGCAGAATCATACAACGCCGCCGCTTTAATGGTGACATGAATACGGCGACCGGTTCGGGACACAAACTCATAGTCCTGATGCACAACCCTGGTCTGAACCCCTTCAGTTATTGCTTCCTGCAGGCGGGTACGGTTACTGGGGTCGACAAAGTCCAAAATGGACTGACCTACGATGTCCTCTTTTTCATAACCAAGAATATCCGCCAGAGAATCGTTCACCAGCGTTGTATATCCATTCGCATCCAGCACCCAGATGCCTTCCTGGGCCATATCAAACAGCATTCGGTATTTCTCTTCACTGCTGCGTAACGCATCCTCGGTCCGGCGCTGTGATGTGATATCACTGTGGGTGGCAATGAATCGAACAGCGCGGCCATCGGCGTCAAAATCCACCACCTTTCCACGCATCAGAATAAAACGAGCCTCACCGTTGCGGTGGCGAATGCAGTATTCAATGCGGCACAGATCCGACAAACCCTGAATGTGGCGTTGTATCTTACGCTCTACAAACGGCCAGTCATCGGCCATCACCAGGTTCTTCCAATCATCCCAACTGACACTGGAGCCCAGACTGAAACCCATCATGGTTTTGAACTGGGAGGAAAAGTAGGTTTTGCCCGTACGCAGATTCCAGTCCTGAACACCATCTCCAGCACCTTCCAATGCAAACACCCAGCGTTGTTCACTGATCTTGACGTCGTTCAGGCTCTGCATCAGGTTTCGATTCATTCGATTGAGTGCAGACGCCAGCTCGCCTAGCTCCGCAAAGCCCTTGGGGTGAAACACTTCGATTTCCTGACCGGACGCAACCTGGTCGGCTTTGCGGGTCAGCGCCTGCAGGGGCGACAGGACAATCATCTTCAGCACCACCAATAGTGTCGCCAAAACCAGTGCCATGATGCCCCACAGGAACATGAGGTTTTGCCAGACCGTATTACGGATATTGAGATAGGGACGATACAGGCTCCATTCCACGTACAATCCACCCACCGTGTCCGGGCGCAAACCAACATCCTTGAAGCTCATCACCAGGGGATAGTAGGCAAACAGAATATCGTGTTCCGTATTGGTAGTGATCACCGGAGCGCGGTTCTCAATGACGCGACGAAATACGTTTTCATCAAACTGCGGCAGTTGACTCGCAGCGGGTTGATTGAGCACCACGAAACTGGAAGAGTATTTAACGACACCGTCCGATTTGATCACCGCCGACAACCGCACATCATCCAACAGATTCAAGGCCATTACTTCGCGCTCGACACTTTCCAGATCGCCCTGACGGAATTCCTTGTCAAAGCGGGCCTGGGCCACCATCAAAATGGTTTTTAGATTAACCCTGGCTTCCTCGAATGCGTGCTGCTTCAGCACTGCATACTGGTTGAAAGAAAACAGCGCCGACAACAGCATAAAACTGGTGGAGATCACCCCCACCACCACCCAAGCCAGCGAGTGCCTGAAATACCTCAACCGGATACCTCCAGCAGCCAAGACGGCGGGTCACCCGGCAGCGGATCGCCCTCTACCAGCCCCCGGGCCTGCATGATACCCAAAATGCGCTCAAACACCTGGTGATAGGTACTGGGTTGGCCGCTGAACCATTCCCGATTATCTTGCAACGTAGGCAGATACAAACCCTCGAATGCCTGTTGCAACTGATCTCGGTCCAGGCTCAAGCGCTTACTGAAAAAGACCTCCGCCTCACTCTGATTGGTCTGCATGTAGTGACGGGCTTTGAGATAGCCGGCCACCAGTTGCTTGAAGCGCTGGGGGCGGGCCTCAAGGGCGGAACGTCGTGCAACCAGCATATCCACCACCAGATCCGGCGCCTGCCGGGTATCAAACAGCACCTTAGCACCCTGGCGCAGCAAGCGGGTGCGCACCGGCTCAAAGGTCACCACCGCATCCAGCTTCTCTTGTAACAGCGCTTTTTCGTGTTCATCGGGGCTGACGTTGATGATGACCACATCGTCAAATGTCAGCCCCGCCTGATTCAGCGCCTCTGACAGTACGATGGCACCCAGGGCGGTGTTCTCTACCCCCACGCGCATGCCCACCAACGAATCCCGTTTCGGCTGCAGCGTCACTATGGCATCCCCGCCGCGGGAGTAGTCCAACACCAGGATCGGCTCAATGTCGAGCCCTCCCGCCCTCAAACTGATCACTTCATCGAGGGTCAACGCGGCCGCATCCAGATTGCCGTGAGCCATCGCCCGCATGACTTCCGTGGCAGAAGACAATTGAATGACTTCAATGTCCTGGTGGAAAACACCCAGGTACTGGGCAAGATACAGTGGCTCGTAACCGGGCCATAGGTTAGTTGCCACTTTCAAAGGGCGATTATCATTTGAGCTGCAGCTGACCAGGCTCAGACACAGTACCCAAGCGAGGATGGGTTTCAGGTAGTTCATTGATTCAGAAGGTTTCCCGCATACTTCTCCATTAATATCACTATAGCAACGAAGCGGTTTAGTTGCAGAAAACTTGGGGGTATGGGTGGCGGGGAAACCGCGGGGCCAGAAAACCGGATACAGCCCTGCTTAACGGAAGAAAATCTCGAAAGACACCGTAATGGACGCCACGCCACTGAAGCCTTCTTTGCGGGGAAACGCCAACTCCGGAACCAGGTTCATATATAACCAATCCTTATAAAGATCCCGGCGGTAATCGGCACTGATGAAATAGGTATTGATCCTGGAATGGCTATAGCTGTTACCGTAAACCCCTAAATGATAGGCAATGGCGTCCCGCGGGCTGAGCTCATCGTACAAGCTCCATTTCTGGCCGAACTCCAAGGTGTCATCTTCATCCCGCCAATCAAACAAGGTGGCTGAACGAAACAGCAGATTCTCGCCCACCAGACGCTCAAAAATAAAATCGGTTTCGGCGTGCACGCCGCTGGAATTAAACCATTCCACACCACTGCGCAACTCAAATTCCCACAGCTCCCCCAGTGACGCGAAACGTTTGCCCACCGCCCTCACAAACGGGTCCGGCGGCAGCTTCACCTTAATACCGGCACTTAACTTGGTCTCCCAATCACCGCCCACATCGCCCAGAGTACGCAGCAAACCGGCAAACAGCGATTGTTCCTGCGGCGGCCCCGCTGCCTCGCTGGGAATCGTGCGCTCCTCCAAAGATTGTTCGTTATCCTCCTGGTACGCCAACACCAGGCGATAGCGTTCTTTGGTACCGGGAAGATCCAGCCGGAATTTGTAATCCATCTCCGGCTCCAGGTGCCCCCCCTCAATCCATTTTTGCGACAGCCGCAACCGCAGGTAGGTATTGTTTTCCTCAATCACGTACTGTTCGCCGGCAAAATACGCATCCATGCGCTCTCCCATCAATGACACGGCAGAGGAAATGGAGCGCCTGGAACTCAACAGATAGCGCACGCTTCTGTCCACGTAACCAGGCTCCACATAGGGCACGTATTGGTCTTTCAACTGGGGATAGTCGTGAAATGGATCAGAATTCAGCTCCGCAGAGTCCAGGGCAAAGCTGTTGGATGGGGGGTGGGGAATCGCCACCTGCCCCGGCTCCGGTTCAGCCACCGAGACTGTGGACATAGCCAGCAAAGGTGCTGAACCCGGGTATTCCGCAGCCTGGCTATTGCACAATATCAGCAGGGTAAGGCAGAGTCCCAATGTACGACCCCGGTACGATGACCTGGGCAACCATCGGCAGGACAGATTAATCATCCAAGGGTCTGGGTTTCTCGATTCCGTAGCCCTGGGCATAGTCCACACCCAACTCCCGCAGACGCATTTCAATTTCGCTGTTTTCCACAAACTCCGCCACTGTTTTCAAACCGGCAGAGTGTGCAATTGCGTTGCAGGCGCTGACAATGGCCAGATCCATTGCGTCATCCAACATATTACGTACAAACCCACCGTCAATTTTCAAAACATCCACCGGAATCGCCTTGAGATAAGCAAAGGAACTCATGCCCACGCCAAAATCGTCCAGCGCAAACAGAAAACCCAATTCGCGAATTTCAGCAATAAAAACCGACGCAGATTCAATATTGGAAATGGCAGTGGTTTCGGTAATCTCAAAACAGATGCAATTTGCCGGTATGCTATAACGGGTTTTGCATTCCTTGACAAAATCGAAAAACACTTCGTCATTGAGGGAGGATCCGGATAAATTGATAAAATACAGTCCGGCCTGATGTTCATTGTCATGCTGCACCGCAGGCGGCACGTTCTTCTGTGCCTTTAAGCTGTTCTGAACATAGGCAAACGCATGATTGATAACCCAACGGTCAATCAGCGTCATCAGGTTAAAACGCTCTGCGGCAGGAATGAATAACCCGGGCGGCACGATACGCTCACCGTCTTTCATGCGCACCAGAAACTCATAATGACACACCGGCTCTGACAACCCGACAATGGCTTGCTTGTACAACACAAACTGGTCGTTATCCAGAGCCTGACGAATGCGCGATGCCCAATGCATCTGATCCCGCCGTTGCGTCAGATCCTCATCATTCAGATCGTATACCTGAATGTAACTGCGCCCTTTGTCCTTGGCTGCAAAGCAGGCCATATCGGCGCTGGCCAGCAATTCTTCCACGGTGCTACTACTGGCGTTGATTTGCACCACCCCGACACAGGATGACACCGTAAACGTTTGCTCATGCCATAAAAAACGGTGCTGCTTGATGGCTTCATGGATACGGCCGGCCATGGCGATGGCTTCCTGCAACGTGCAGTCCATCAACAATACACCGAATTCGTCCCCACCCATGCGTGAGATGTAATCCGCTTCCCCGAGGATGGATTTTATCAACACACCGATTTGCTTGAGCAACTCATCCCCGGCCAGATGGCCGCAGGTATCATTGATGATTTTGAACTGGTCCAGATCCACGTACACCAACGCATGCTCCACGCCATGATTCAGGGCCGACGTCAATGCTTGCTCCAGGTGAACCTTGAATTGCTCGCGATTGATCAGATCCGTGAGTACATCATGATTGGCCAGATACGCTACTTTTTTTTCCGCGGCCCGGTGAGCGGATCGCTGTTGCGCTTCTCTCAGCTCGCGCTCCACAACCGGCACCAGCCGCGCCAGGTTGTCCTTCATGATGTAATCCTGCGCACCGGATTTCATCGAATTGACCGCCACATCATCACTGATGGCACCGGATACCACAATAACCGGCGTTTCCGGTTGAACCGCCTTGGTAATTTTTAGCGCTTCGGATGAGGTGAAGGAGGGCATGTTGTGATCGGTTACCACCAGATCCCAATCCTGTCGATTCAGGCTGGCCTTGAGGCCTTGAGCATTCTCAACCCGTTCAAATTCGCAGCGCAAACCGCCTCGGCGCAGCTCACGGATCAATAGCAGTGCGTCGTCTTCGGAATCATCTGCGATAAGCACTTTGAGGAAGCGTTCCAAATCATCCCCCTGGACGATGTTTTTTATTAGTATAGAGCGGGAACGCGGTTTACACCCAACCAGTACTGGCCAAGTAACTTAACCTGGGACACAAACTCGTCAAAATCCACCGGTTTGTTGATGTAGCTGTTAACACCAATGTCGTAGCCGGCCTTCATATCCTGCACTTCATCGGATGAAGTCAACAAAACCACAGGCAGCCTTTTGGTGCGCTCATCCTGTCTGATTTTGCGTAAAACTTCCAACCCATCCAGTTTCGGCAGCTTCAAATCCAGAAACACCACTTTCGGCAACAACCGGATATCACGCCCCTGAAACTTGCCCTGGCCAAAAATATAATCCAGCGCCTCCTGCCCATCCCGTGTTACCACGACATCGTTGGGCACATCCGTCTTTTTAAGCGCACGCAAGGCTAGCAGCTCGTCGTCCGCATTGTCTTCAACTAGTAGAATAGTCATATTACTCATAACGGCCAATTCCGATAGCAACTACCAGAATACGAAATCAATTCAGTCAAAATATAATCTGGGACAGACCAAGTCAACGAGTTTAGATCGGCTTTCAAACACAATTAACAACGCTCAGAACCGATCCGACGGTACAGTGAAGTAAAACGTCGCCCCTGCCCCCACCTCACTCTCGGCCCAAATATCCCCCCCATGACGGTGTATCACACGAGCCACCGTAGCCAGGCCAATTCCGGTGCCCTCAAACTCATCTTTGCTGTGCAGCCGCTGGAAGGCCCCAAACAGCTTATCCACATAACGCATATCAAAGCCGGCGCCATTGTCCCGAATGTAATATACACCCTCCCTGCAACCGATTTCGATCTTGGGTAACGCCGTATATAGGGTGTATTTGAAGGCATTATCCACCAGATTGGTTACCACTATACGCATCAGCCGGGAATCGCAGCGCAAACTCATATTGGGCTGTACGGTCACAGACACCGTCCGCGCCGGTTCCCGATCCTGAATATCCCGTACCACTTCCTCGCACATAAGGCTGAAGTCCACCGTGCGGGTAACGATCTCTTGTCGGGTAACCCGAGACAGCCACAGCATACTGTCTATCAGCACACCCATGCGCTGACTGGCCATGCGCACCCGTTCCAGATACCCCATGGCAGCGCTGTCCAGCTGATCCGCATAATCCTCCAGCAGTGCCTGACTGAACCCATCGATGGCCCGCAGGGGCGAACGCAAATCATGGGACACGGAATAGCTGAACGCCTCCAGCTCCTGGTTGGCGGCTTTCAACTCTGCGGTCCTTTCCTCCACTTTCGATTCCAGCTCGGATTTATGGGACAGCAACTCCAGATCCCGCTGCTGAATAGCCGCCAGCATGGCATTGAAGGCATCCACCATCTGACCGATTTCATCATCACTGATTTTGTCTGCCCGCAGGCTGAAATCACGGTCCCTGGCGATGCTGGTGGCCGTTTTCGCCAGATCAAAAATGGGTTCCGTCACCGCCTTCTGCAGCACCATCGCCACCAGCACGGACACCGCCGAGATAATGCCCAGGGCAGTCAACATCATGTAGAAGTAACGCTGCATCTGGCTGTTCACATAATCCATGTTGGCGCTGATGAAAATCGTGCCCACCCGCATCGACTCTGAGAACATGTCTTCAATATGGTGATATTTGTCCTGCAGGAACCCGGTGCTGTCTGCATGAGGGTTGTCAGGACAGGGCACGGCGCGGGAGGTTCCGGGAAAGGAACGGGCTTTCAGGTTCATCGCCCCATCGTAGATACACACCACATCGATGGTGTAATCATAATCCAGGCTGTTAGCGCTTTCCTGCAGCGTATTCAGATCCTCAAAGGCCAGCGCAGCCACTATTTGCGAATAGGATACTTTGGTAACCACCGTGATCTCATGCACCAGTTGTTCGCGGCTCTGCATGCGCTCGTAGCCCATAAAGAACATGCCGATCAATACCACGCCGGCAAAAATGGTGAGCAGAATCACCATGGTTAGTTTTTGTTTGATGGAGAACGAACTCAGTAACTTCAGCACGACTACTCCACCCTTCTCGCCAATTGCAGTAAACGTGAGCTGATTTGCAGCTGTGCTTCCCGGGCGGTGCCCAGGTTGATATCAAAGCGGATGCGGCGACCTTCGGTTACCAGGCCGATAATGCCCCCGCGGCTGACAAAATCGGGTTCATCACTGATGGTGAGAATCGGCATTGTGGTGCTGGCGCTGAGTACCTTGCGCGGATTCACCCCGGAGACAAACAGCACATGGCAGCCGTCCAGTGAATCCGCCACCTGCAGCGGCACCACCTCCAGAGAAAAAGTTCGAACCTCGCGGCCACTCAACTGGGACAACTCGTCGGTAAAGGCCTCTTTGCCCAGAACGCAGACACGCAGCTTCCCGCTGGCCTGCTCTATGGACAGGGGCCAGGTCACATACTTGGTAAAATTGTAGATAAAGGCTGCTTTAAGCCGGGCTTCCTCTTCCGCGTGCCCTGGAATACTGATCAATAATCCAAGGTAAGCCACGAACCCCCAAAGCAGTCGCCGGCCTGTTTGCCCAGGCCTGTCGATCCCCTTCAAGCACCAATCCTATTCGGTTCCATGTGTTTAGAGATTCAGTATAGTTTGCAACCACATGAATCGCCTTGCTTTTTTTAGGTGAAATTAGTCTCTTGATTACCCTACCCGCCGGTTAGGTGGATAGTTCTAATTTTTCAGCGTAGCTTGGCAGCAACTCTTTCGCTAACCACTTTCCTGACTCGCCGCCAGGAACCATTACGAGGCAAACCTGCCATGAACCTTGAACCCATTGCCAATTTCGGCCTGAAACAACTGGATACCGCCGGTTACTACCTCAGCCGATACGGTATCACAGACCAGGTGAACCGACACAACCTGATCGCCATTGTCATGACCGAGAAGGAAAAGCTCAGCGGGGAACTGTCCCGCCTGGAGCTGAAAGCCAGAATCCAGAAACGCCGCCTGGAACAACTGCGCCGGCAACTGGATGCACAGGCTGACGAATGGATCGCCAAAACACCGAAACCCCTGGCGGACCGCCTATATGAAGCCAAATCCAGGGTCAACACCTATCTCTAGCGCCTAATATCGGCCCATGTCATGAGGTTAACAACCAGCAAGCCTAACAAACCCGGCCGTTAGACCCGTTAGTCCCAAACCAGTGAAGTCAGCCCGTCACTGAGCTAGATTATTGGTTACCACAACAATACATCAATGAGGGACTATTGCCATGTACATAGACGAAACGGTTATAGCAGGATTGCTGGTGCTGGCCGGCACCATTGCCGTCGGTGGCTACGTGATCTACTACGCACTGCACGATCTAAAAGTGAAGGAACGCGAAAAACGCAAAGCCCACTGACCACACCCGGCAACACTGCAGGCCGCCGTAACCGGTGGCCCGATTCAGCTTAGTCCGCAAAGCCGATTCGCTGCAGAAAACGGGCAACGTCCTTTAAATACTTGCCCTGATCCAGGTGCAGAATATGGTTGCCCGGAAACCAGTGAATATCCGGACGATCCCAGTGATCCCACAACAGGCGGGCATGCTTGGGCGGCGCAAACCGATCCCCGGCCCCACCAATGATCATCAAGCGCTCCTTGGGAATAATCGGCTCATAGGTGAGCGGACAATGCACCGCCATGATGTGGCGGGCATCCTTGATGGATACCCCGCTCAGGCGCAATCCGGTTTTGATCACCGCACTGGCGGGAAACCATTGCAACATCAGATCGAACAGGGAAACCACCGGCACATTGGGAATGCTGAACTGCAGGCGCTCTTCCACTGCTGCCAGTAAGGCACTGGTATAGCCTCCCAGACTGATTCCGGTAACCCCGAACCGGGGCACCCCCTGTTGTTCCAGATAGTTCAGAAACAGGCGGAAATCATAAATGGAGTGGGCCACTGTTTCACTGATATGAGAGAGCCCATTGGCAAAGTAGCCATGCCCGCTGAAGGGTGAGAAAGGCCCCTGGCGATGGCCATGGAAAGGCAGCGTATACAGCAGAATGTCGTAACCCAGACTGTAGAACCAGGGCAACCCCAGAAACAGGCTGTTAACCCAGTAGGGATCGGCCATAAAGCCGTGCACCACGCAAATGGTGGGGCGCGGACCGTCATCGTGGGTCCAGTACTGGGCCACCGCCTGCAGATTGTGACGATTCTTGAGATAGCGCCGGCGCAGGCGCGGATTCACCGGTTCGAACGGACTCTGGAATACCAGCTCCCGGCACTGACCGTCGGGGGGGCGAAAATGAATCCAGCCGGCCTTGCGCTCCCGCACCTCCACCTGACGGTTGGGAGGGGCAAAAAAGCGCTCAACCTGATGACTGGAAGCCAGCTCGCGGTAGAGTGCACCGTCCTCCAGATCCTGCATCAAACGCAGGGGGTTGGCCGACAGCGGCAACGCCAGCACCGACACCAGGGATGCCACTGCGGTGCGCACCGCCAAGTCGATTCCGGCGGTACCGTCCACCAGGATCTGAGTCGGCAAATCCAGCTCAAAATCGTCGGGAAACTTGTGGAAGCTGCTCTCCAGGTTATCCCACCAGGGCTGCGGCGGCATGATCCGGCGGGCGTGACCGTAAGTCTCGTTGGCCACTCGGGAAACCGTCTGATAGGCAGATGTCATCACCCCACTCCTCTGTACCGTTGACCCAAAAAGTATAGCGGGTTCAGAGGGTTGTGCTGATGACTCCTGCCCCTGGGTCGCGCCTACAACTGGTCAATGGCCTTCTGGATGCGCTTGATACGTTCTTTATTGGACGGATGGGAGCTGAGAAAACTGCTGTCGGACCCGTATTTTGACTCCAGGGTCTGGATGGCGCGCTTCATGGCATAGGGGTCCTGGCCCAGATTCTTCAGCATTTTCACCGCGAAGGTATCCGACTCCAGCTCATCCTGCTGGGAGAAGCGGGCGTTCACCGCTACATAGGCAAGCTGGCCCAACTGTCCCTGGGTCAGTTCTCCCACAGTGCCTCCAACGGACACCGCAGCCTGCATGGCGGAATCAGTGAGAATCTTCTGCTGCATCTGCTCATAACTGTGTTTGTGGTAAACATGACCGATTTCGTGGCCAATTACCGCCAACACCTGATCATCGGGCATGGCGTCCAGCAACCCTGAATACACCCGCACGGTGCCGTCCGCCATGGCAAAGGCATTCACTTCCGGCGCCAGGTACACCTTGAAGTCAAAGCTGAGCCCACGGTAATTATCCAGCCCGGCGGTAATGTTCTCCAGCCGGCGGGAATAAGGGTTCGACGCCCCGGCCACCTGATTCTTGCTGTCCATTTCCTTGGCCGCCAGGCTGGCAGTCTGCTTGACGCTTTCTTCGTTCAGCGTCACCGCCTGGGCCACGCCCATGCCCACCGCCATGGCTTTATTGCTGTCGAAACTGCCGTCCTGGGCACAGCCGGATGCGCCAAGTACGGCCATCATGGCCACCACACAGGTTAATTGTTTCATAGGGTCTCTCTACTTAATGGGTACTCAATGGGTGTTAGTAACCGCATCCACACAGCATGCGGGCAAAGCGAAAAGGGATAGTCTAAAAAGAAGCGGCACTAATGCAAGTGTAAAGCAGGTGCTGGTACCACCCTGCCCGGGCAAGCGTTATACCAGGGGAGGAGCATTGCGTTCAGTGAGACGGGACAAAATGGTCTGCACATTGTGGTGCACCCCGGCCCCCATCCCCACCATGTCGGTAAGCGAAATCGTATTCAGGATCTGGGCAATCAACTCGTTGATGGTGGGCATATGATAGGCCACTTCACAACCATCGGTCAGCTCACAGCCGCCGTCATCATCGCAGCACTCCGTAATGGCCAGCGGACCTTCAACGGCGGACACCACCTGGGCAATGCTGATCATTTCCGGCAACCGCGCCAGTTGATACCCCCCTTTCGCCCCCCGTTCCGAGCGCACCAGTCCAGCAGCCACCAGCTGCCGCATCAGTTTACGCACCGTCGGCAAGCCCAGCTTGGTGGCCTCTGCCAACTCTTCCATGCGCTGCTGCTGCACCGGCGATTTCGCCAGCCGGTTCATTATCACCAATGCATAATCTGTCATTTTGCTGATCCGTAACATACAATGCGCGCCCGGTTTGAGTGGGATTCCCGGAAAGAATACCAAATCGGTATTGATTTTCAAAGCCGACTATTTTAGTCTGGTTTGCCGTAGAGAGATCCTTTTTTAAAACCAGATTGCCAACCCTCCAGCCTTACTGGCTTAGGGTTTCTGCCGTGTGCCCGCCCAAGGTGCGGCCACGAGCCCGGCACGCCCAGCTATCAGCGGAGACACGCCATGAGCGACGAAATAAATGCTTTGATCCGTCGTGAATATGAAGCAGGATTCGTCACCAACATCGAATCCGAAACCCTGCCTCCCGGCCTCAATGAAGAGGTGGTGCGCGTTATTTCCGCGAAAAAGAACGAGCCGGAATGGATGCTGGAATGGCGTCTGGAAGCCTACCGCAAATGGCGCGAAATGGAGATACCCACCTGGGCCCATCTCAAACACCCGCCGGTGGACTTCGATGCCATCAGCTACTATTCCTCGCCGAAATCAAAAAACGACGGCCCCAAAAGCCTGGATGAGGTGGATCCGGAGATTCTCGAGACCTTCGAAAAGCTGGGCATCCCCCTCCATGAGCGCGCCAAACTGGCGGGGGTGGCGGTGGACGCCGTCTTCGACAGTGTCTCCATCGGCACTACCTTTAAGGATGACCTGGCCAAGGCAGGCGTCATTTTCTGCTCCATATCGGAAGCGATTCGGGATTATCCGGAGCTGATCCAGAAATACCTGGGCAGCGTGGTGCCGCAACAGGACAACTTCTACGCAGCCTTGAACTCCGCGGTGTTCAGCGATGGTTCCTTTGTCTACATCCCCAAGAACACCCGCTGCCCCATGGAGCTGTCCACCTATTTCCGCATCAATGAACTCAATACCGGCCAGTTCGAGCGCACCCTGATCGTGGCGGACGAGGGCAGCCAGGTGTCTTATCTGGAAGGTTGCACCGCGCCCATGCGCGACGAAAACCAGCTACACGCGGCGGTGGTGGAACTGGTGGCATTGGGTAACGCCGACATCAAATATTCCACCGTCCAGAATTGGTATCCCGGTGATGAAAACGGCAAAGGCGGCATCTACAACTTTGTGACCAAGCGCGGCGTCTGTGACGGCGCCAACAGTAAAATTTCCTGGACCCAGGTGGAAACCGGATCCGCCATTACCTGGAAATACCCAAGCGTGATTCTGCGCGGCGACAACAGCATCGGTGAATTCTATTCTGTGGCCCTCACCAACGGCTATCAACAGGCGGACACCGGCACCAAGATGATTCACCTGGGCAAAAACACCAAGAGCACCATTGTCTCCAAGGGTATTTCCGCCGGCCGCAGCCAGAACGCCTACCGTGGCCTGGTCCGCATTTCGCCAAGGGCCGACGGTGCCCGCAATCACACCCAGTGTGATTCATTGCTGATCGGTGATCAGTGTGGCGCCCACACATTCCCCTATATCGAAAACAAAAACCCCGATGCCATTCTGGAGCACGAAGCCACCACCTCCAAGGTGAGTGACGATCAACTGTTCCTGTGCCGGCAACGGGGTATCGATGAAGAGAAAGCCGTCTCCATGATCGTGAACGGTTTCTGTAAAGAAGTTTTCAAAGAATTACCCATGGAGTTTGCGGTGGAAGCCGGCAAGCTGCTGGAAGTCAGTCTGGAAGGTGCAGTAGGTTAATCATGAGTGCAACCCCATTATTAGAAGTGAAAGATCTGGTGGCCGAAGTGGATGGCAAGACCATTCTCGACGGCATTTCCCTGACCGTGAAACCCGGTGAAGTCCACGCCATCATGGGCCCCAACGGTTCAGGCAAAAGTACCCTGGCCAATGTGCTGGCAGGCCGGGACGATTACCAGGTGGTTGGCGGCAGCGTGACCTTCAAAGGCAATGACCTGTTCGAACTGGAACCGGAAGAGCGAGCCCGGGAAGGCATTTTTCTGGCGTTCCAGTATCCGGTGGAAATACCCGGCGTCAGCAATATGCAGTTCCTGAAGGCTTCGGTGGATGCCGTGCGTAAACACCGTGGCCAGGACGAGCTGGACGCGCCCGCGTTTATGAAACTGGCCCGCGAGCACTGCAAGGAACTGAAACTGAAACCGGAGTTTCTGAAACGGGGCGTCAACGAGGGCTTTTCCGGCGGCGAAAAAAAGCGTAACGAAATTCTGCAGATGGCGCTGCTGGAACCCAGCCTGGCGTTGCTGGATGAAACCGATTCCGGTCTCGACATTGATGCATTGCAGGTGGCGGCGGAAGGGGTTAACGCCCTGCGCAATGAGGCACGCAGCTTCATTGTCGTAACCCACTATCAGCGCCTGCTCAACTACATTGTGCCCGATTACGTACACGTTCTGGCAGGCGGAAAAATTGTCAAGTCCGGTGGCCGCGAACTGGCATTGGAACTGGAAGAAAAAGGGTACAGCTGGATTCAATAACGGCAAGCAGTCATGATTACACCCAACGAATTGAAACAACAGGCACAGAACAGTTGGCAGCACCAATCCTCACTGGACTGGTTAAGTCTGCCGGCGAAAGCCCGGGCGACCTTTGCGGGCCTGGATATCCCCACCCGCAAAACCGAAGCCTGGAAATACACCCCGCTCACCCCCTTGCTGAACAATGCCTATCTGGCAAACCAGGCAGCAGGGGACGTGGACGCAGGCGCCGCAGAAACCCGCATCGGCCCATTAGGCGATGTCAGTCGCCTGGTGTTTATCAATGGGCATTTTACCCCCGGCCTGTCCCGTTTCAGCGATCTGGAAAACCAGGGCATCATTACCCTGTTCAGCAATGCCAATGACACCCAGCGCGATTTGATCAACGCTGAATTGGGCACCGGGTTCGAGCCCAAAGAGCACATTTTTGCCACCTTGAACTACAGCAGCGTTGCCGACGGTCTGCTGATTCACGCACCCGCTGATTTCAAGGTGCAGCAAGCCATTCAACTGGTTTACCTGAGCACCGCCGAAGCCGATACCAGCCTGGCTCAAAGCCGTGTGCTGGTGTGTGCCGAAGCCGGTTCATCGCTGGAGCTGATTGAGCAGTTCGACAGCCTGGGGGCCACCAACGTATTCCACAACCATATGATGGAAGTCAGCCTGCACCCCAATGCGCGCATGGTGCATACGCGCCTGCAGGTGGAGCACGAAAGCCTCACCCACATCAACGGCCTGCACATCAAATTGGCGCAGGGCAGTCATTACGAACAACATGCCCTGGCGTTCGGCAGTGCCTTGAAACGCAATGATATCAATGTGAGTTTTAACGGCAACAATGCCTATTGCCGCCTGAACGGTGTGTTCCTCAGTAAACACAAACAGCATATCGACAACCATCTGAACCTGGAACACGCTGCGCCGCACTGCAACAGTGACACCGAGTACAAAGGTTTCATCACTGACAGCAGCCGCGCCGTATTCAATGGCCGCATACACATTCACCAACATGCACAGAAAACAGCAGCGCACCTCAACAGCAAAAATCTGTTGTTGTCGAAACAGGCAGAGCTGGACACCAAACCGGAGCTGGAAATATACGCCGACGATGTGAAGTGCTCACACGGTGCCAGCATTGGCAAACTGGATGATAAATCCCTGTTTTATTTTCAATCGCGGGGTATTGACCGCGCCACCGCAGAAGCCATGCTCTGCCTGGGCTTTGTGAATGAGATGGTGGAGCAGTTTCCCAATGGGGCCGTCATTGAGCTGGCCCGCCAGCGGCTGGCAGAGTTTTTCAATGACGTGGATAAACTCAACAACCTGTGGTCCCTGGAGTAACCGGCATGCGCAGCTTTGATATCGATGCCATCCGGGCCGACTTCCCTATCCTGCAGCAGGAAGTGAAAGGCAAGCCGCTGGTGTACCTGGACAATGCCGCCACCACCCAGAAGCCCCAAGCGGTGCTGGATGCGTTGACCCGTTATTACTCCACCATTAACTCCAATGTGCACCGCGGTGCCCATACCTTAAGTGATCTGGCAACCCGCGAGTTCGAAGCGGCGCGGGAAACCGTGCAGCGCTTTATCAACGCCCCGGGCAGCAACCAGATTATCTGGACCCGCGGCACCACCGAAAGCATCAACCTGGTGGCGCACAGCTACGGTCGGGCCTTTCTCAAGCCCGGTGACGACATTATTATCTCCGCCATGGAGCATCACTCCAACATCGTGCCCTGGCAATTGGTGGCAGAGCAGACCGGTGCCAACCTCAAGGTCATCCCGGTTACGGATGATGCCGAATTGGACCTGGCTGCATTCGAGGCGCTGCTGTCGGAAAACACCAAGCTGGTGTCCGTGGTGCACGTCTCCAATGCCCTGGGTACCATCAACCCGGTAAAAAGCATCGTCGCCAAGGCTCATGCTGTGGGTGCGCGGGTATTGCTGGACGGCGCTCAGGCCACCCCCCACTGGAATGTGGACGTACAGGATCTGGACTGCGACTTTTACGCTTTCTCCGGCCACAAGGTCTATGGCCCCACCGGCATTGGTGTGCTCTATGGTAAAACAGAGCTGCTGGAAGCCATGCTGCCCTACCAGTCCGGCGGCGAGATGATTGAGAAAGTGTCGTTCGATGGCACCACTTTCAATGTGTTGCCCTACAAGTTTGAAGCCGGCACCCCCAATATCGGTGGCGCCATCGGCCTGGCAGCGGCCATCGACTATCTGAATCAGTTTGACCGCCAGCTGATGGCCAACCATGAACACCAATTGTTGCAGGCAACCCTTGATCGGGCCGCCGACGATCCCCACATTCGCTTGATCGGCCGGGCACAAAGCAAGGCTGGGGTGTTTTCCTTCCTGCTGGAAGGCGCACACCCACATGATCTGGGTACCCTGCTGGATCAACAAGGGATTGCGGTGCGCACCGGCCATCACTGTGCCATGCCGATTATGGATCAATTTGCCATTCCCGGCACTGTGCGTGCGTCCTTCGCGTTTTATAACACGCAGGATGACGTGGAGCGCTTTTTTGCAGCGCTGGCAAAATCGAAAACGTTTTTACTGTAAGAGACACAACAGGAATAGGGTGAGAGCACTATGACCGTTCAAACATTTATTCCCGAAAACTCCATCACTCTGACCCCGGCTGCCATTGCCCACATGGCAGCAGAAGTGGCCAGGAAAGACGGAGCCACAGCCGTGCGGATTGCCGTTAAGCCCAGTGGTTGCTCCGGTTTCATGTACGAGATGGAACTGGTGGACGCCCCGGCAGAAAATGATCTCATCATCCAGGCTTCCCCCGAGTTGACCGTCTATGTGGATCAGGACAGCCTACCGGTGCTGCAGGGCACGGAGTTGGATTACGTCAAGCAGGGGTTGAATGCCATTCTGCAATTCCGCAACCCCAATGCCACCTCAGAGTGTGGATGCGGGGAAAGCTTTTCGGTGACCAAGTAATGCTGCCGTCCTCCGTTGAACAGCGCATGGTCCCCGTGATGCGGGATTGTCCGGCGCGGGCGGTACCCTCCGGCACACCCATCACCCTGCCCAAAAATGCCTTCGTTACAATCACACAAGCCCGTGGCGGCAATTATACGGTGAGCTTCAAAGGCAATCTGGCACGGGTGGATGGCACCGATGCCGATGCACTGGGGCTGGAGGTTGAAGAACTGGACTTTGGCCAGGTGGAACCCGGCGCGCCGCTGTCCGAACACGTTTGGGAAACCCTGCGTACCATCTACGATCCGGAAATACCGGTGAACATAGTGGATCTGGGCCTGATTTACGATGTCGACATCAGCGAAAAATCCGCGGGCCACGATCTGGTGACCGTCACCATGACCCTGACCTCACCCACCTGTGGTATGGGCCAGGTGCTGGCCAACGATGTACGCTATCGTCTCAACAAAGTCCCCAATGTGGACGAAGTGGACGTCAAGCTGGTGTTTGACCCGCCCTGGTCACGGGATAAAATATCCGAAGAAGCGCAACTCGAGCTGGGCATTTTCTAATTCACACCAACCTCACATCCAAGGCAGTGGCATGAACGACAACCCCTTCGGCACCGACATTACCAGTGACGACATACTCGAAGACCTGGCCTTCTTTGATGACTGGGAGGATCGTTATCGCTACATCATTGATCTGGGCAAAAAACTCCCGGCCATGCCAGAGGAACAGAAGACCGCAGACAACTTCGTTCACGGTTGCCAGAGCCAGGTCTGGATCAGCGCCCACTATAACGCCGACAACAATACCCTGCAGTTTCTGGTGGACAGCGACGCCCACATTGTGCGCGGCCTGGCGGCCATGGTAATGGCGGCCTTCAATCAGCACAGCCCGCAGGCAATCATCGACTTCAATGTGGACGATTATTTCAGTAAAACCCAGCTGATCCAACACCTGAGCCCCACCCGGGGCAATGGCCTCAAATCCATGGTTGGCAAAATCAGGGCGGCGGCGCAGGCACAGCTGTGATCCATGGTCTGCGCCCCCATTGCGGATTTAGTGACAGAATTACTTTCCAGCCCGTGCCCAAGTACGCATAATCTTTACCCATCACCCATTCAGTAAGGACACCCATTATGCGCCACATTCTGAGTATCATTCTGCTTTGCTGCACCGCTACCCTGGCACAGGCCGAAGGATTGACCGACGCCGAGATCCAGAAATGGACCAAAGCCTATCAGGCCATCGTCAGTTGGGCCGAAAAGGAGCACATTGAAGACGAGCTGGATGCCAACACCCAAAGCACCGAGTACAGCCGCGTCTTCAGCCAGATGATGGAGCAAACCCGCACCAACAAACACTACAACGCACTGGTTGAAGTACTGGACGACAACGGTTATTCCGACCCGAACAAATGGTCTGCCACCGGCGACCGTATCATGACAGCCTATATGGCCAATGAAATGGCCGGCAACGAAGCGGAAGTTGAGCAACAGCTGAAACAGGTGCAATCCATGATGGCCAGCGGCATGATGCCGGCGGAACAAAAGGCCATTATGGAGCAGATGCTGCAAGAAAGCAGCAAGGCACTGAAAGCGGCCAAACAGGCTCCCGAGGGCGACAAACAGGCGGTGAAACGCAATCAGCCGTTACTGGAATCGGTATTCGGCGCCCAGGATTAATCGCCACCGTTTTTTGACTCCCAGGACTTAATCCCTTCAAAAGCGTCAGGAAGCCGACGGCCCACCCTGACGCGCCCGCCTCCTCTAATCTCTCCACTCTGATAGCCATGGCGCGAGCCAAGTTTGAACTATACTGAGCAGTGGGCCGTCATTCTTCACATGTGGTTGTCATCAACCGTCTCCGGATGCAACAGTCCAGTTAGAAATGAATGTTTTGTCACCTTGCACCGCGGATAACAAATTTTGGTTTTGATTCAACACTATAACCTGATTAGGGCAGTACTGGCCCTGTGCCTGATCTGCAGCAGCAGCATCAGTTTTGGGGTTACCGCCGTTCAGCTGACACCGGACGTTGAAGAACTTGAGCTGCAGCGCCAGCACATCGAAATGTTCGAGGATCAGGGTGATCAACTCACCATTAACGAAATCACTACAAATAACAGTATTTTATTTACGCCCGCCAATGAGGACGTAATTAACCTGGGGCACACCGACAGTTCCATCTGGGCACACTTCAAAGTCACTGTGGCCGACGATGAAGAACTGAGCCAAACCTGGGTACTGGAGTCCGCTTTTCCCCTGCTGCAGCGCTTCGATATTTTTGTGGTAAAAAACGGAGACATACAACAGCACTTCGAGATTGGCTATGCCCTGCCGATGATGGATCGTATGCTGCCCCACCGCTTTTTCGCCCAGCCATTGAAACTGAAATCCGGCAGCGAATACGACATCTACATTAATGCCAAACGTGCCGGGGGCAGTGTCCAGCTGCCTATGAAACTCTCCCAACCGTTACATTTCGTCTACAAAGAGCTGATCCACAATCATGTATTCGGGTTATTCTTTGGCATATTGCTGGCCATGATGGTGTACAACCTGTTCCTGTTTTTCTCCGTCGGTAATCGTGCGTACTTCTACTACATCGCCTACATAGGATTTTCATTTCTTACCTTTCAAACGTTTACCGGTTTTGGTTTTCTGTTGCTGTGGAGCGGCGCGCCGCTGGTTAACGAATACGTCACCCAGCTTTCTGCCTGTATGGCCTCTGTCAGCGGCCTGATGTTCGTCAAACATTTTATTAAGACCGAACAGTACGGGCGCTACATCAACACCGTTATCAACAGTCTCGCGGCGGTAGGCTTGATACTGGGCGCGCTGCGTCTGAGCACCGACTATTTCCTCAGCAGCCAGGTTTCCACCTATGTCACCATCATCACCCTTGTGATGCCGGTTTTTGTATTTCACTGCTGGCTCAAGGGTTCGCGGCCTGCCGGCTTTTTCCTGCTGGCCTGGGCTTTGCTTATTGTGGGCATCGTCATGTTCACCCTGGTACTGCTGGGGCTGCTGCCTTCCAATGCCATCACCAACAATGCGATCCTGGCCGGTTCCGCAGCCGAAATGCTGTTGCTCTCTTTGGGGCTGGCAGATCGCATCAATTTCGAGCGTAAAGCCAAGTACTCTGCATTGCAGGAGCAACACAAAGCCATTGTGCGTCTGAAAGAGGCTGAAGATCGGCTCATGCATCGGGCGTTGCACAGTCGCACCACCGGCTTGCCCAACCGCACATTGCTGCGCAGCACGCTGGACTCCTTGTTGCAGGAAGACAACACACCAGGATTTTCGGTAATCCTGCTCAGCATCAATAATTTTCATGAGTTCAATAAAACCCTGGGCCACAGTAACGGTGATGCCATTCTCTATGTGCTGACAGAGCGCCTCAATTCACTGAGTCAGAGCATCCAGCGCATTGTGCCCATCGAAGACACCGATGCCCGTTTGAATTATGTCGCCAACGTGGAGGGGGTGAGCTTTGCGCTGATCGTCCGGGAACTGGATCCTGATCTGGTACATGCCTTGGTGCTGGGCCTGCTGCGCGATATGGAGAAACCATTCGAATATCAGGGCCTGACGCTGGATGTGGACGCCACCGCCGGCATTGCTTTTCATCCCGCTCACGGCAGCAGCAGCGAAAATTTATTGCGCAACGCCCACATCGCCCTGGAAGCAGCCGGCAGCACCAACGAAAAATTTGCTATCTATTCCCAGGAAATCGATCCCTACAACCAACGCCGCATTTCGCTGCTGGGTGAATTGCGTAACGCCATTGAGAAAGACGCGCTGCAGTTGTATTTCCAGCCTCAAATCTGCCTGGATACATTGCAGGTTTCCGGTGCCGAGGTGCTTATACGTTGGATTCACCCTGAATACGGCTTTATTCCCCCGGATGAATTCATCCCCCTGGCGGAACGCACCGGCGTCATTCAACCCCTCACTTACTGGATCTGCCGTAAGGCATTTGCCTTTAAAAAGAGCCTGTCTGACCAGGGTTATGACATCAACCTGTCCATCAATATCTCGGCGCGTAATCTGCAGGATCCCCACTTCAAGGATCAGATCTGTAAAATTGCCCAGGAGTGCGATATCACCCTGGACAAAGTAATCATGGAACTGACCGAAACCGCCGTGATGCACAACCCGGATGATGCCATGCGGGTGATGGGGGAGCTGAGTGCAGTGGGCATTCGCCTATCTATTGATGATTTCGGCACCGGTTACTCCTCACTGTCCTACCTGAAAAAATTACCGGTCAATGAAATCAAAATCGATCGCAGCTTTGTGATGGAGATGGCCAAGAACAGCGATGATCAGGTCATCGTGCACACCACACTCACCATGGGTCACAACATGAGCCTGGAAGTAGTGGCCGAGGGCATCGAAGATGAAGACACACTCAACAAACTAAAAGAAATGGGGTGTGATCTGGCCCAGGGTTACCATATTGCACGCCCCATGCCGGCCAATGAGTTTTTCACCTGGCTTGCCAACTATGCAGCCAAACTGAATCCGACCCACAGCATCAAAAGCATTAAATGATCACAGCAGTTCATCGGTTTTCGCGGCCAGGCGAAAATCGTTGCGGTGCAGGCCGCCAAGCTTGTGGCTCCACCAACTTACCGTAACCTTGCCCCACTCGGTCAGCAGGGCAGGATGATGATTGACGGTTTCCGCCAGCTCACCCACCCGAATGGTAAAGGCCAGTGCCGCCGCAAAATCCGCAAACGTGAATTCCCGCCGCAGCTTGTCCACGCCCGCCTCGCTGACAATCCGCCACTGCGGGATCTGTTGCAGCAAATCCGAACGCTCATCCCGGGACACCGTTGGGGCATCTGCCCGGCAGGCTTCACAGGGTTCTGCTTTCAAGCTCATAACAATTCCTCACTTAAGTGAACTATTGTTTACAGAGGTCTCAAGCACCGCCAACTGTCTGAATTTTATACACCCAAGCACCGGGCGGGGCTCTCAGCGAGCCATTATGACCCCATTAAAACGAGTGTTGGCCAAAGTGACACCGGGTGCAATCAAATGTGCCAATGGCGATTCCAGGCCCTTGGTGCACACTTGCGCACCTGAAAATAACTCTCGGTTCAACCGCTACCTTACAGGAAACAGTGCGATGCCTCAGTATAAAGCGCCTTTACGTGACATGAACTTCGTCATGAACGACGTTCTGGACTATCAAAAGCATTACAGCAAACTGCCCTGCGCTGAGAACGCCACACCGGATATGGTGGATGCCATTCTGGGTGAATGCGCCAAGTTTTGTGAACAGGTGCTGTCTCCATTGAACCAGACCGGGGACCAGGAAGGCTGCCAGTTCGAAGATGGCAAGGTCACCACTCCCAAGGGCTTCAAAGAAGCCTATGATCAATACTGCCAGGGTGGCTGGCAGGGCCTGTCCCATCCGGAGGAATTCGGCGGCCAGGGCATGCCCCTGTCCCTCAGTGTCATGAAATCCGAGATGATCGGCACGGCCAACTGGTCCTGGGGCATGTACCCGGGCCTGAGCCTGGGGGCCATGAACACCATTTACCTGCACGGCACCGAAGAACAAAAGCACCACTTCCTGCCCAAGATGTGCGAAGGCACCTGGTCCGGAACCATGTGCCTCACCGAGCCGCACTGCGGCACCGACCTGGGCCAGTTGAAAACCAAGGCCGTGCCCAAGGATGACGGCAGCTACGCCATTACCGGTACCAAGATCTTCATCTCTTCCGGTGATCACGATATGGCCGAAAACATTATCCACATCGTACTGGCCCGCCTGCCGGACGCACCTGCGGGCACCAAGGGTATTTCCCTCTTCATCGTGCCCAAAGTGAAATGTGACCCCGCCGGCAATCTGGGGGATTTCAACCATGTGGTTTGTGGCTCCATCGAGCACAAAATGGGCATCCGTGCTTCCGCCACCTGCGTCATGAACTTTGAAGAAGCCGAGGGTTATCTCATCGGGCCACCGAACAAGGGCCTGGAATGCATGTTTACCTTCATGAACTCCGCCCGGGTTGGCACCTCCCTGCAGGGTCTGGGTGCCGCTGAGCTTTCTTACCAGGGGGCCCTGCCCTATGCCAAGGATCGCCTCTCCATGCGCGCACTGAGCGGCAAGAAGCATCCTGACAAGGTGGCCGACCCCATCATCTGCCATGCCGACGTGCGCCGTATGCTGTTGACCCAGAAGGCCTTCGCCGAAGGGGGCCGCGCCATGGTCTACTATGCCGCGAAGTACGCTGATTTCATGCTGTTCGGTGAAACCGAAGCAGTGCGCAACGAGGCCGATGACCAGCTGGGCTTCCTGACCCCGATACTGAAGGCATTCCTTACCGAAACCGGTTATGAAGCGGCCAACCTGGGCATGCAGGTCTACGGTGGCCACGGTTATATCAAGGAATGGGGCATGGAACAGATCGTGCGGGACACCCGAATTGCCACTCTATATGAAGGTACCACCGGTATTCAGGCGCTGGACCTGCTGGGCCGGAAAGTACTGCTGGGCAAAATGAAAACCCTGAAAACCTTCTCGCTGGATGTACTGAAATTCTGTAAAGACAACGGTCTGATTTCCAGCAACCCCCATAAAAAGGAAATGAACCGCTTTATCTGGCCGCTGTTCAAATACACCACCAACTGGCAGCAGTACAGTGTGCGTCTGGCCATGCGGGCCCGTAAGAACTTTGACGTGGTGGGGGCTGCCTCCGTGGATTACCTCATGTATTCCGGTTACGTGAGCATGGCGTACATGTGGGCCATGATGGCGCAGGCTGCCTATGAAAAACTGGCAGAGGGCACCGACAATCCGGAATTTTACAAAGCCAAGATTCAAACTGCCGACTTTTATTTTGAGCGACTGCTACCCCGGGCCAAAGCGCACGCGGAATGCATGATGGCTTCACCCAAATCTCTGATGAAGATGAAAGAGGAAAACTTCTCGTTCCTGGACTGATGGGTCAGATCCACATTAACTTTTTCAACCCACCTCGCACTGGGTTACCTATAGCCCTCCTTCAGGAGGGCTTTTTTTTGCGCAGGAAAATGTAAACTTTTGTTACTTAGTTGAACAAAGTTTTGCACTATTACTCTACTATCGCGTTTCCTTTTCTCAGTATGATGGAATCAGATGGGCAACTAATTCACATTGGTTACACCAACTGGGTTCCATTACAAAAAAATACGCAAGTTTCTGCTCAAGAAGGGCCACATATTACAATCTTGGGCCAAACTGGTATGACGTATAATGCTGGCTTTTCCCAGGCGAACATTCTCATGTCGGTAACGGCCAATCCCAGAGGCCACCGCAGTATGATCGTTAACAAGAAGAATTATAAAAATTGACGACAATGAAAGGTACGACCATGACCTCCAACAACGCCCTGTCTCAATTCGCCGACCTCAGTCCGGAACAACGACAGCTGTTGTTTGAAAAAATCCGTCAGAAGAAGCTCAACAGCGCGCGGCGTCCGGTGTCATCCTCCACGCCCGGACAAACCGACCCGTTGCAACTGTCACCCCATCAGCAATGCCTGCTGTCGCGGATCGACGGCCGTTCCCAGAGCCGCCTGGTAGAACTGGTGTTTACCGGTGCCCTGTCGGTCACCGATCTGCAGGACAAAATGCAGCAATTGCAGGCCACCTACCCCATGCTCAGTGCGCGTTTTAATCCGGATAGCAATCGCTTTACAGCCGGCGATGGCGTCAGCATCGAATCCGTGCAGCTTGGCAATATCAGCCTTGCGGATGCCCGCGACCAGATAGAGGAAATTCGCTCCCAGCTGCAACGCCGCAATAGTGAACACCAGGCACTGATCCTGATGCTGGTGCAGCAGGGCACCGCATCCCATCTGTTTTTAGCCTGCCACCCGCTGTTACTGGACGGCTATTCCCTGCTGCGCCTGGGTAATCAACTGCTGGCCATGCTGTTCACCCCCATTGACCAGATTGAACTGCCCGCCCAGTGTACACAGGAGGGCTTCGCCAACTGGTCCAGCCAGGTATTGGATAAGCCGTTCCTCACCAAGGAATGGACCCGCCTGGCCCCCAAAGCACTGCAGGAGCTGGAAAGCACCGCGCTGTGTTATGACGGTCACACGCATACCGAGCAACTGGATACCGAGTTTCTGGAGGCCCACCTACCCAGCGGGCAAAGTGCCAAGCAGTGGCTGTGTGATGCCATCAACCGCTGCCTTCATAACTGGCTTGCTCACCAGGACATTACCTACTGGTTCTCGGATCCCAGCCTGAAAGACAGCGCCTTTGAAAATCTGCTGGGCTTTTTTCCCTATTACGTGCCCATGCAGGCGCAGAAATTTGAAGGCCAGGTATTCAACGCCGCCAATCAGTTCGCCAACCTGCATACCCGTTTCTCACCCGTGTCTGAACAGCTGGCGCATCACCTGTGTCAGTCCGGGGCCCCCGTGCCCCTGGTGCACTATCACTGGTTTGATGTGGATGGTGCAGAGGCACCGGATCTGGACGTACTGGCAGTGCGCCACTGCAATGCCGGCTTGATGCTGGCGCCGTTTGAGATTCATATTATTGAGCAGGTACAGCGAATCGACCTGAGCATCCATTACGATGCCGCCAGAATGGGCCGTGATCAGATACAATTCCTGGTACGGGATCTGCTGGCCCTGTTGAAACAGGATCACCAGAGCGACCAGGCACAACGCCCCAGCCTGCCAGATCAATTACGCAACATCTGGAAAGACCTGCTGCAGGTGACGGAAATCGCCCCCCAGAAAAGCTTTTTCGAGTTGGGGGGCCACAGCCTGCAAGTGACTGAAATGAAGTTCCGCATCAAGCAACAGTTGAAGCTGGATATCCCCATATCGGTATTGTATGAATTACCCACCATTGAAAAACTGAGCAGCTTTATCCTGGCTACCCATGGCAACAGCCTGGGTTGGGTACCCGAAGGACAGACACAAAATGACGAGGAAGAAGAAGGCACGCTCTAACCAAGCGCTGCCTTCCTGCATCAGCCATCGGCTGAGGCTGTCATTGTGGTGCTGCCATTGTGCGCTGGCAGGCTTAGGGGATCGGAGCCACGGTCAGGGCCGGGTCGGGTTCAGTGGCCGTTTCGGGCGCCATCTGGATGTAGTGAGAAAATTGCGACCAGAACACCATATCAAAACTGCCATAGTCCGGATTCTCGCACCCTAATCCCCGCGCCACATGAAAGACGTACACCATCATCATCTCCACATCCTGTTCAAAGCGCACGTCCCCCAGCGGTGTGTTATCCATGAGATCAATGGTGGACATACCGGAGATAGTGGACATAAAACAGTGTACGATCTGAAAACGCAGGTGATGGGGATTTTTTTCCGGCTGTAGCTGGCTCATCAGGCTCATGATGCGACCCACCGGTTCGTGCAGGTAACGATTGTAGAGCACTTTCAGCTCGGCATCGGCTTCCAGCATCAGGCGGGCACTCAGTTTCACCGCATAACGGCCGTATTCCGGCGTGCAGTTCAGCACCCAAAACGGCAGCTGTATTGCCATGGCGATGTCTTCGGCCGTTAATTTGCCAGCAGCGGCACGCTCGTCCAGGCTATCGGTGACCTGATCGAAGATGGGCCGCAGTTGAGCATTAAGCTTCTCCATCACGGCCTCAATAATGCCCATTTTACTGCCGAAATGGTAATGCACTGCAGAGGAGTTCCGGGTGCCCGCCGCACTGTTGATGTTGCGCATGGAAACACCGCTGAAGCCCTGTTCAGCGAACATTTTGATGGCAACCAGAATCAGCTTTTCACGGGTATCCGCTTTGTGCTCTGCTCGTTTATCTGCGATCACGCGACTTCATCCTTATTTTTATAGGTGGGCAGCAGCCCGGCTCAGCGCTTGCGGCCAAGCACCAAAGTATAACGGTTTCACCGGCCGATTGGTAAACCCCCTGGCCTGTACCCCATGACAGGTCAGTTGCAGGGGCGCCTAATCCCGACAGTCAGGCTCGAAAAAAAGCCAGCGCACACCGGCAAACTGTTTCCGGAATTCCGCTTCCAACCCGTTAATGGCCTCCACCAGCCCCTGCTGCGATCCCGTTTCCACCATCTGCGCTTTCACTGCCACCATCAGATCATTGCCCATCTGCATGGTAAGCAGGTTGAACAGTTTGTCGATCTCGGGGCGCTGTTCCAACCAGGTTTGCATCTGTTGCCGGTGCAGGGGATCTGCACTCTGCCCGATCAGCAGCGACCGCACCTCATTGCCGATGAGAATGGCGATTAAAAGCAGCAACACGCCGATCACCAGCGTACCAATAGCGTCATAGACGGGGTTGCCGGTGATCAGCGCCACCAGAATCGCCACCAGCGCAAACACCAGCCCCGCCAGTGCCGCCAGGTCCTCACCGAACACCACCAGCAGCTCGCTTTGCCGGCTCTCCCGGAACCAGCGCCAGTAAGAGCGTCCGCCACGCACCTTGTTCACTTCCCGCAGGCAGCCCCACATGGAAATGCCTTCCGCCAGGATGGCGAACAGCAACACTCCGATGGCCACCAGCGGATAGGTCAGGGGTTCCGGATGACTGAGCTTGTGCCAGCCCTCGTACAATGAGAACAGCCCACCCAGGCTGAACAGGATGATCGCCACGATAAACGACCAGAAGTAAATGGACTTGCCATAGCCCAGTGGATAATCCTCACTGGGCGGGATCTTGGCCCGTTTCAGCCCCAGAATCAGCAGGCTCTGGTTACCCGCATCGGCGAATGAATGGATGGACTCCGCCAGCATGGCGCCGGAACCGGTCACCAGGGCCGCAGCCAGCTTGGCCAAGGCGATCGCGGTGTTGGCACACAGGGCAAACAGAATACTTTTAAGGGAATCGGCTCCGTGAGACATGCAAGATCCTTTTCTGATGGAGGAATTTCTAATGAACGAACTAAACGGCTAAAACCGGATCAGGCGGGCCAGCTTACCTGTGGGCCTGCATTATACCCAGCCCACCCGCCTTGGCCACTGCTATCCTAAAACCCTGTGATATGATCCCCCCATGAAACTGAATCCCGAACAAAGCGCTGCCGCCCATTATCAAGGCTCCGCCCGCCATCTGCTGGTGCTGGCCGGTGCCGGCACCGGTAAAACCCGCACCATCATTGGCCGCATCCTGTTTCTGATCCAACAAGGCGCCCCCGCCGAGCGCCTGTTAATGCTCACCTTTACCCGCCGCGCCGCCAAGGAGATGCTGCTGCGTCTGCACAATGAAGTGGGTAACGTGGCTGACAGCATCACCGCCGGCACCTTCCATCACTTTTGCCTGCAGGTAATGCGCCGGGTACCCAAACCCTTTGGCGTCGAGGAACGTACCGTAATCGACCGGGACGATGCCCAGAGCCTGTTGCAGCTGATTCGCGGCGAACGTCTGAAAAAAGGTGAAAAGCGGGATTTCCCCAAAGCCGCCACCATCCTCAACTATCTCTCTTACGCCAAGAACTGTTGCCTGGACCTGCAGGATTACCTGCTGCAGTTCACCGAACTGGACGACAACACCATGGCCCGGCTCATAGAGATCGCCCAACACTATGAGCAGCGTAAACGGGAACGCCACTACCTGGATTACGATGATATCCTGCATTTATTTGTGCAGGGCATTGAAAACAATGACAAGCTGCGCGAGCGCATCGCCGGACTCTACCAACACGTGCTGGTGGATGAAATGCAGGACACCAACCCCCTGCAATGGCGTATCCTGCAGGCCCTCACCCAACCCGGAACAGCGGGCGCCAAACTGTTTTGCGTGGGCGACGACGCGCAGTCCATCTACGCGTTCCGGGGTGCCGATTTCCGCAATGTGCACGAATTCGAAGCCCGCCTTGATAGCGCCGCCACCCTGAAACTGCAGGAGAATTACCGCAGCACCCAGGAGATTCTGGACATTGCCAACTGGCTGCTGGCGCAATCCCACATTGCCTACGACAAGGATCTGCACGCCCATCGCGGCCGCGGCCTGAAACCCGTGCTGGTGGATTTTGAAAGCAAGTTTGACGAAGCGGCCTGGATCGCCGCTGATCTGCAGGAGCGTCATGAAGCCGGTGCCGGCTGGCGTGACCACATGGTGCTGGTGCGCTCAGCCTGGTCAGCGAAAACACTGGAGGGGGCCCTCATTGAGCGCAATATTCCCTACCAGTTTGTCGGTGGCACCAGCCTGCTGGAAGCTGCTCATGTAAAGGATTTATTGTCCCTGTGCCGCGCCGCCATCAGCGCCTATGACGAGCTGGCATGGATGCGTTACCTGAAGTGCTGGCCCCGCATCGGTGATGCCACCGCCGCCAGGATCGTACAGCAATTGATTGCGCTGGAACCCGCCGCCAACCCGCTGCAGGTGCTGGAGTCCGCACTGGCCAAACGGGAAGACGTGCGCCAGGGCATCGCCCTGATACAGCAATATCGCTCTGAGCCGAATACGGCGCTGAAGGTCGGTGCTGAACACCTGGGCAAAGCGCTTTCCCAGCGTTACGATCGCTGGGAAAGCCGGTTGGCAGACCTGCGTTTGCTGTCTGAACTGGCACTGCGCTACAAGGATCTGCTGGGCTTTGTGGAGGCCTATACTCTGGATCCGGTGTCCAACTCCGAGGCGGAAAAAACCGAGCAGGAGGACTGCGTTACCCTGATCACGGTGCACAGTGCCAAGGGTACCGAAGCCCCGGTGTGCTACTGCCTGGGGGTACAGCCTGGTATGTACCCGCACATGCGCAGCCTGGGTGACCGTGACGCCGAAGAGGAGGAACGCCGCATTCTGTATGTGGCGCTGACCCGAGCCCAGAACGAACTGATCATCACCCGTTCCGGCGACGACAACCGCACCCTGTTCCACGGTGGCTCCTTTGTGCAGGGTGTCGGCAGCAGTTATTTTCTGGAGTACCTGCCATCGGAGCTGGTGGAATACCAGCATTATGGTTACCACCAGGGTCACGGCGGCGGCTCCATACTGGATGAGCTGCTGGATTTCGATTAGAGCGGCCTTTGCGCAAGGTAGCAGGCGGCACCCATCTGGTTGCCATTGCGCAGGATCAGCAAAGCTGTTCGCTCTCCGATGCCCCGAATGTTCAACACTGAATGTGAATTAGCCTGATGTGACTGAGTACAGCGCCTACACAGAAAGAGGGGGGAACTGATATTCCCCCCTCTTTCTGTGGTCTCCTGTTAAAGCGTCTACTTAAATTAGGCGTCTACTTAAAATCGAACCCGTTTCTTGTACTCGTACTCGTATTCATATCCGCTGCGCTCGTACCCCCGGCTCCCGTGTCGCCGGTGATCGCGATCATGGTGTTTATAATGCCCTTTGTGTTTACCGGGGTGGCCACCGTATTGCGGCGGGTTGTGGATCACATAGTGCTCCACCCGCTGTGGTGCCCGCCGGTGTCCATGGTGATGGGAACGGTCACGATAGCGCTGCTCATAGCGATACTCGCGGTCATAACGATCGTGATCCCGATGATGCTTGACCGCCACTGCAGCCACGGTTCCCACCGCCAAGCCCACCAATACCGCGGCTTCGTCATCGCTTAAGGCATAGGCCTGATTGGCACTGAAGGTGGAGGCCGCTACCAGCAACGCGGCTGCCGGGATGATGCTCTTTTTATACCACATAAGGAAATCTCCTTTGTTTGAACGTATCACCCATGCTAATGCCCGTTAACTGAATCCAACCTGAATCGAACACAAGTGGTGGTTCAGGATAAATTCAGCCGCTCCGGGTTGTAATCAAAGCCAAGAGTGAAGAGCAATAACGGAGCGATAACATGTACAAGATGGCGTTTGTAATAGTGACCCTGCTGCTGGTGATACTGGCCAGCAACCCACAGGCCCAGGCGGCAACCTTAACCGCCACGGATTCAGGCAACAGTACAGGCAGTAAAATCAGTGGCAGCATCATCAGCAACCCGGAGAAAACCCAAACCATGGGTGTTGCGCGGGGGCTGTCGCTGGAAACCACCAGCAACCGCTACAGCGACAGCAGTGTCCGCGTGTACGATGTCTGGTTCAATATGGTTGCGGATACCGATGGCGATGGCTACTACCACCAGTTCGAAGTGAATTTTGATATCGACAGCGAGCTTTACCGCCAGGATATTTATGTGGTGGGTGAGTTGGCGGGAGCCAGCCGCCAGATTCTGTTTCAAACGGAAACCTATACGTTAAGTGGTGACAGTGGCGACGACACCTACCAGGCCCGGGTTCTGCTCACCGAAGGTTATCCCAGCCAGGCCTATGAGCTGATCCTTAATATCTATTCCGCGGAAACCGACAGCTTGCTGCTGCAGTACGATGGCGACAACGATTCACGGTTGCGCTCACTGTTTCTCGAAGACAACACCCAAGAGGAGGCCGGCTATGATCAGGTCACACTGTATGAACTTGGTTTTGAGCTGAGCGCAGACCAGGATGGCGACGGCTTCTATACCCAGTTGGAGGTGGAGCTGGATGCCGATGCGCCGGGGCAGGATCGCAATGTCTATGTTCGCCTCAGCCTGATTGACGGCTATGGCCGGTGGAACAACATCTCCACCAGTAACCTGTTCCGCCTTTACGACTACAGCAGCAACGATCGCTACACGACCCGCGTGGTGCTCGACTACGGTTTCGATCCCGCCACCTATCAACTGGGGGTTGAAATTTTTGATGCAGAAACGGAGAACCTTCTACTCAGCAGCACGGCACCCTCTACCACGCCACTGACCATGGAAAGCACTGACTGGGATAATGACTGGGACAACGACTATAGCGTTACCGTGGAAGAGGAATATCGGGTGTCCGGCAGTGGTGGCAGCAGCAGCCTGTTTCTGTTGTTTCTGCTTGGCCTGTTTCTTCTGGCGGCACACAGGAATAAAAGCAATAAATAATCGAGCGCCACAGGTTTCAGACTGCACACTGAAATCTGTGGCTTTCCCCGGTCTTTCAAAGGTCGGCACGACCAATAAAATCTTGTGACTCGAGCGCGACGGCGCTGTCGGCGCGAACCAATCCGGGAACAAACAGCAGCAGTACTGACAACAACGCGATGGTCAATGCGGTAGAGCCCAACCAATCCAAAAATTTTACGTTGTTCATAAAACCCCTCCTTGCTGATGCACCCAACGTCCTGATCGGTGTGTCTGTGATTTAGTACTGATCAGTTTAATGGGGGATTGTGAACCTGCAAACGAAAACTCGCGTGGCAGTTTTCCACAAAAGCTGACGTTAACTTTACCTTTGCCACGCAATAGCCCTGATCCATCAGGGATTTTTCTCAGCTGATAAATTACTCATATAGCCGATTCAGAAAGATCATGTAACGAATCAGTCTAAATGACGTACAATTCTCCCCTCATCTCCATAACAACCTAGACGAAGTAGCTCAATAACTGACACACTATATCCCAATGGATTTCTTATTCTCGTCACAATACCTTCATGACAACACCTTCATGCGACTTGACAAATATCTGAGCAATTATTCCGGCTTGTCCCGCAAGGAAGCCAAGCTGGCGATCAAACAGGGCGATGTACTGGTGGACAGCCATGCAGCCCGTGATCCGCAGCAAGACGTCAACCCGCAACAGGATATCCGGTTGGGCGGTCTGCCTATTGCTCCAAGGGGGCCACGCTATTTTATGTTGAACAAACCGCTCGGCTGCGTTTGCGCCAACAGCGACCCACAGCATCCCACTGTAATCGGGTTGTTCAATGAAGAAGACGATGTTACCCAGTTGCACGTGGCTGGGCGCCTGGATATGGATACCACCGGCCTGGTTCTGGTCACCGATGATGGTCAATGGAGCCATCGTATCACCGCCCCCAAACATAAAATGCCCAAGCGATATCAGGTGACACTGCAACACCCCATCTCGGCACAGGCTGAAGCGCAATTTGCTGACGGCATTTTATTGCGCAATGAACACAAACGAACCCGCCCGGCACAACTGCATATTACCGATGAACACCACGTTGAACTGGTCATTTATGAAGGCAGGTATCATCAGGTAAAACGTATGTTCGCGGCCATCGGTAACCATGTGCTGGCACTGCACCGTTGTGCTATCGGCTCACTTCAGTTGGACCCGCAACTGGCTGCCGGAGCGTATCGCCCCCTTACCACGGAAGAGATTGAACAATTGTCATGACGGATCCCGCACTGGACTTTATCTGTAATGCCCTGTCGGAAAGCTCCGGCCAACGCCTGCTGGTGGCCGACGAACACCTGGACAGTTCACTTCTGCTGTCCCTGAAAACCCTGCCGGATCTGAGCTTGCTCACCAATCGCTACGATGTATACCGGTCCGCACAGGACAACAATATTCCTTGTATTTTCAATGATATGGATATCAGCGCGTGCAACACTCGGTTTGATGTCATTGCCTACCGGGTGTCCAAGGAAAAAGCCGTGGTGCACCACATTATCAATCAGGCCCCGGCCTCGTTAAACGCCAAGGGCTCGCTGCTGCTATGCGGCTTTAAGAACGAAGGCATCAAAACCTACATCAGCAAAGTGGAGCAGTACCTGGGCTGCAAGGCTCTGGTGAGCAAAGGCGAACGCCAGTTGAAGCTGGCGCAATTCAGGGTGACGGAGTTAGGTGAACCCCTGGATGACCGTGAGTACCGGCAACTGACCTGCATCGGCGAGCAACGCAACCTTGCCCTGTTCAGCAAACCCGGGCAATACGGCTGGAACAAGATTGACAAGGGCAGTGAACTGCTGGTGAATGCGTTTGCTGATCACGTCAATATTGCCGGGGCCCCCGCCACCTTGCTGGATCTGGGTTGCGGCTACGGCTACCTGTCTGTCATGGCCTGGGCCCTGGGCGCCGGACAGATCATGGCCACCGACAACAACGCCGCCGCCATCGCCAGTTGCCGTCACAATTTCGAAATCCATGGCATCCAGGGCGAGCTCAGTGCAGACGATTGCGCCTGTGACCTTCATCACCAGTACGACGTGGTGTTATGCAATCCGCCGTTTCACAAGGGCTTCGATACGGAACCGGGTTTAACGGAAAAATTTCTGCGCAGTGCCCGCCATCATTTGAAAAACAATGGCGTTGCCTTTGTGGTGGTCAATCAATTTATACCGGTGGAAGCCATCGCCCCTTCCTATTTCAAAAGTGTTGAAACGGTTTATCGCGACAAAAGCTTTAAAGTATTCAAGCTATCTTCTTGACTGCATACCGCAGGCGGCAGGACTTGCGTTCAGGGTTCAGCCCCGGTTGCAGTTTCAAGGCCTGACGCAACATGCGGGTTTCGGTTGGTATACGCAAAAAACCCACCACGGCGTTGTGGCAGGTGGGTGTTGCAAACTGATACACCGAGGCAAAGGATTCCTGCACAAACGCTGCGGAAAAATAAGCACACTCGCGCCACTCCCGATAATTCACAAAGTTCATCACCAGGGCGCCGTCATCCGTCAGGTGCTCCATCAGCAGATCAAACCAGCTGGCATCGGCGCTGATGGCACGTTGCGGCTCACCGTCCACTTCAAAGTACAGATCATCAATGATCAGATCAAAAGGCGCCCCCTGGTAGTCAATGATCCAGTCGATGGCGTTGGCCTGTATCAGTTCCAGATTGTCATAATCAAGATCAAAATAGCGCTGCGCCAATTCAATATGCAGGCCACTCAGCTCAACCCCCACCAGCTGTTCCGGCCGCACAAACTGATTCAGCATATGAATAACCGCACCACCCCCCACACCCAAAACCAGCACCCGCCGGATTGCCTGTGGCGAATAGAACTGGCTGGGTAAGAACAACAGATCCCACACGCTGCCGGTGACGCCGCAATGGGCAGGGTTGTACTGGCTGTGGAAAACCCCATCGGTATACAGCCGCCGGGTGCGGCCGGCACTGCGCACCTGATACTGACGCCCCTGGTGGTACTGCTCAAACAGAACGGCCATGACTGCCTGCTGTTGACATAAATCCTCACGAAAAAACACGGCGGAAACCGCCATTGTAGCGTTTCCCGCTTTCCCGCGCTGAGCTTTTACATGTTATTCTTTTGCCTTCAATAAATTGAACATTAATTTGAGAGTAAAGGTGTAATCCATGCCGATTCCAAGCAGCTTTGAAGGCAGATTGAAGTTACCGGTAGTGGCCGCCCCCATGTTTTTGGTGTCCGGCCCCAGAATGTTGATTGAGAACTGTAAGAACGGCGTGGTCGGTACCCTGCCTGCGCTGAATCAGCGCAGCAGCGAGGGCTTTGAAGAATGGCTGCTGCAGATTGAGCGGGAACTTTCGGAGTTTGAACAACAAACCGGTAACAGGGCCGCGCCCTATGGCATTAACCTGATTGTGCACAAGACCAACCCCAGGGTACAGGCGGATCTGGAAATCTGCGCAAAACACAAAGTGCCCCTGGTGATCACCTCTCTGGGCGCGGTGAAAGAACTGGTGGACACCGTGCACAGCTACGGCGGCGTGGTCTTCCATGACGTCACCAATCGCCGCCATGCGGAAAAAGCCGCTGAAGCCGGTGTCGATGGCTTGATTGCCGTGTGTGGTGGCGCCGGCGGCCACGCGGGTACCACCAATCCGTTTGCGCTGGTGCAGGAAATCCGCAGTTTTTTTGATAAAACCCTGTTGTTGGCAGGTTGTATTAACAGTGGTTCCGATGTGGCGGCCGCACTGCAGATGGGAGCGGATCTGGCCTATATGGGTACCCGCTTCATCAATACTGTGGAAAGTGAGGCGGTGCCTGAATACAAACAGATGATCAATGACTGCGGCAGCAAGGACATAGTACACACCCCCGCCGTGTCCGGTATTCCTGCCAGTTTTATGCGGCCCAGCATGGAAGCCAACGGCTACGCAATGGATAAGCTGGGGCAGCCCGGCGAGGTGGATTACGGCACCAAACTGAAACCCGTCAGCGACGAAGCCAAGGCCTGGAAAACTGTTTGGTCCGCCGGCCAGGGTTGTGCCGGGATCCATGATGTGGTGCCGGTGGCGGAATTGATCGGCCGCATGAGCGACGAATTCCGCAACGCCATTCAGACCCAGGCCAAGGCACTGGAAATCTACCGATAATACACTGCTGTATCAGGCGGCATCCGCCGCCTGTTGTGCCTGCATCTCGTCAATCAACGTCATTTCGTTACGGAAACGTTCCAGCAGATCGCGGCGCTCATCGGTTTCCCAGGGGTGAAATCCGGGGCGGAAATACTGCAGTAAAAACGGTGCCAGCGCGCGCATGATGCCATCCTGTCCCCACAGCAACCGGCGTACCGCTGCCCGATGCTGCGCATCCCACAGGCCATCCTGCTGCAACAGATAACGCATTCGATTGCGCAGTCGCACCAGCAGATCCAGGGTGACAAACACCATGGCATAGGCCCGTTTCCAGTAACCGCCACCGGCTTCCTGGTACAGGTCGTAGCATACCGCCTTGTGTTCCACCTCCTCCATGGCATGGTAAATCAGCAGTTCCCGGAAGGGTGAACCGGCCTTTTCAATCAAATCCGGACGATGGTAAATAAAGAGGTGCGCCAGGGAGGCAGTGAAGTGCTCAGAAGCCGCCGTCATGGCCAGGCGTGTCAATGGTGTCAGGTGCTTGCGGGACCACTTATTATCGCGCTTCAGTTTTTCATCGAACATCTGCATGGCGGGGTAGCCCATCTCGATCAGGGCCTGACTCCAACCGTCGTGCTCCCGCCCGTGCATGGCTTCCTGGCGGATGAACAATTGAATCTGCTCCAGTAATTCCGCAGGCAGGTTATCCTTTCCCACGGCATCACGCACGTCCCGCGCCGAATCCATGAAAAAGCGCTCCCCTTCCGGGAACATAGCCTGCAAGGCATTGAAAAAATGCGTTTTTACGGGATCATTGTCATGCCAGTAGCGTTGCTGGCGCATGGCACCGAGATAATCAAAGCGCACACTGCGGGCAATGATTTTCAATGCGGCCGGTGTGCGGGTGCGACGCCGGCCCTGTGCCTTACTAAACACGTTACCTAACATAGTTATGCTGCCTCTGTTTTAATCCATTATTAAGACTAGTTCAGCAGCGCTCAAGACGTTAGGTGAATGGATGACGATGTACTGTGCCAAAGCGACAGCCCAGCACCCTGCAAGCAGCATGCTGGGCTGAGGGCAACTACTGGGTATACACAGACTGATACTGGTCCCGCAGCTGACGCTTCAGTAACTTACCGGTGGGGGTGTGCGGCAATTCCTCAACAAACAACACTTCGTCGGGCATCCACCATTTCACGATTTTGTCCGCCAGGTATTCCAGCATGGCTTCCTTGGTCAGACTGGCGCCGGGGTTCAGTACCACCAGCAACAACGGGCGTTCATCCCATTTCGGATGCGGTACACCCACCACCGCGCATTCAGCAACCGCGTCATGGCCGATGGCGATGTTCTCCACATCAATGGAACTGATCCACTCGCCGCCGGATTTGATGACATCCTTGGCCCGGTCCACGATGTTCATGTAGCCCTGTGCATCCAGTGTGGCCACATCACCGGTATCAAACCAACCGTCCTGCCAGTCGGATTGATCATCGTGTTTATAGTAGCTGCTGGCCACCCAGGGGCCGCGCACCTGCAGGCGGCCAAAGGCTTTACCGTCGTGGGGCAGTTCCTGCCCGGCATCGTCTACAATTCGAATTTCAATACCGTAGATGGGGCGCCCCTGCTTGGTTTGCAGTTTATAGCGCTCCTCCTGCGACAATCCGGCCATGTAGGTGTTCATGCTGTTAAGCGTACCCATGGGGGAAAGCTCGGTCATGCCCCAGGCATGAATAACAAAGGCATCGTGTTTTTCCTGAAACGCCCTGATCATGGACATGGGCGCCGCCGAGCCGCCTATGACCACCTCTTCCACCGAGGCCAGCTTGCGGTTTTCCTGATCACAGTACTGCAGCAGCCCCAACCATACGGTGGGCACCCCCAGCAGCAATGAAACGTTCTCACTGTCGATCAGTTCATACAGGGAGGCACCATCCATACCGGCGCCGGGCAACACCAACCTGGCTCCACCGGCGGTGGCCGCATAGGGCACGCCCCAGGCATTCACATGGAACATGGGCACTACCGGTAAAACCGACGACCGATTGCAAACCCCCAACGCATCGTTGCTGACGGAGGCCAACGCGTGAATCACCGTGGAACGGTGGCTGTACAGCACCCCTTTGGGATTGCCGGTGGTACCGGAGGTGTAACACAGGGTGGCGGCCAGGTTTTCATCAAAACTGGGCCACTCATACTCGGCGCTGGCGGCTTCCAGCAATGCCTCATAGCACAACAAGTCCAGCTTGGAATCCGGCATGCTGGCCTTATCCACCATCAGCACGATGTGTTTCAAATGCGGCAGCTGATCGCGTATGGCTTCAATAAGAGGCACGAATTGCAGATCCAGAAACAGCACTTCGTCCTCGGCATGATTGAGAATGTAGACGATCTGCTCGGGGAACAGGCGCGGATTCACCGTATGCAGAATGGCGCCACTGCCGGACACCGCAAAATACAACTCATAGTGGCGGTGTGTATTCCAGGCCAGTGTGGCAACCCGGTCCTGCTGCTGAACGCCCAGCTGGGCCAGCACATTAGCCGCCTGCCGGGCACGCCTGCCGGCATCCGCATAGGTGTAGCGAAAGATGCCTCCCTCCGGTTTACGGCTGACGATCTCGCAGTGTTTATGAACTTTTTCAGCGTGACGCAGAATAGACGAAATGGAGAGTTGGGTATCCATCATCAATCCGTGCATGGTGTTCTCCTCGCGTTGGGGTTTGTATTCCGTTAATTTTTTATTATCTCTACACAACAAAAAACCGGGCTATTCAGCCCGGGTGGTGTTCCATTATTGCAGCTTAGCGACTGGCCATCTTGAACGAAGCGGTCACTATCCGCTGATATATCACCGGCAGTGTGCGCTGCATTATGTCCAGTACCCGCGCATCCGGACCGATCAACGCCCGCCGCTTGTTGGCTTTCACTGCCCCCAGAATTACCTGGGCGGCTTTCTCGGAGGTGGTCAGGAACAGTGCCTCAAATTGGTCACGCATCTTTTCCGCGCTGGCGCTTCCGGTGAGCTTTTCCACACTGTTGCTCATCCGCGCATTGCGGGCAATGTTGGTTTTGATACCACCGGGGTGGACACAGGTACAGGACACCTTACCGCCTTCCAGATCCAGCTCCTGGCGCAGGGATTCGGTAAACCCACGCACCGCAAACTTAGACATGTTATAACCGCTTTGTGTGGGTTGCGCAAACAGGCCGAATATACTGGAGATGTTAACGATGTGCCCTTCCTCACCGGCTTGCTTGATGTAGGGCAAAAACGCTTTGGTGCCATACACCACGCCCCACATATTAATACCCACAATCCATTCGTAATCGGAATAATCCGTGTCTTCCACCGTACCACCAAGGGCGACACCCGCGTTGTTGTAGACCATGTTCACCTTGCCGTGATCGTGCACCACCTGGTCGGCCCAGGCATGCACCGCATCGCGATCCGCCACATTCACCTTGGCAGTGGTTACTTTAACACCCAATGCGGAGGCCTGCTTGGCGGTTTCTGCCAATCCTGCGTCGTCCACGTCGCTCAGGGCCAGATGACAATGCTGTTTGGCCAGTTCAAGGGCCAGAGCGCGACCTATTCCAGACGCCGCTCCGGTGATAGCGGCCACTTTGTTGTTGAATGATTTCATGCGGATGCCCCTACTGTGTCTGGTGTTGATGTGGTTTCTTCTGCGCCGTTGAACAGGTATGCGTCGGCATCAAAACGCCGGGTTTGCTGACGAAACTGCCAGGTAAAGCCGGGCCATAACGTCACGTTTTTTCCACTGACCGGATGCAGATACCAGCTCTGGCAACCGCCAATGTTCCACACCGATCCCTGCAGTTTGTTCTGGATACGATCGTTGTAGCGGGCTTGTGCCGTGGGCGCCACATCGATCTGCCGGATGCGTTTTTTCCCCATGAATTTCATCGCGCTCATTACATAATTGATTTGCGACTCGATCATGTACACCATGGAGTTGTGCCCCAATCCGGTGTTGGGGCCCATTAACATAAAGAAGTTCGGGAACCCGGCAATGGTGGTACCTTTGTACGCTTCCGGACCTTCGGGCCAGGTATCCACCATATCCACGCCGCCACGGCCAAAAAACAGGCCTTTGGGAATGGGATCGGTGGCTCTGAAACCGGTGCCGTAGATGATGGCGTCCACTTTTCGTTCTTCGCCGTCCACGGTGATGACGCTGTTGGCGGTCACTTCCCGAATACCGGTGGTGATCACGTCCACGTTGGGCTGGTCCAGTGCCGGATAGTAGTTATCCGACATCAGGATGCGCTTGCAGCCGATGGTGTAATCCGGGGTCACCTTTTTGCGCAACTCCGGATCACTGATCTGATTACGAATGTGGTTAAGAGCCCAGCGCTTGGCGATGGTCATTAAGCGCGGATTAATCAACATACCCACGACGCGGCTTTCCAGGGTCCAGTAGATTTTTTCCCGCAATAACTGCTGGGCTTTGGGAAAGCGTTTGAACAACGCTTTTTCGGCAAACTTCATGGCCCGGTCCGGCTTGCTGATGATCCAGGGTGGCGTGCGCTGATACAGATCCAGTTGCGCCGCTTCTTTCTGCACCTCGGGTACAAACTGAATAGCCGAGGCACCGGTGCCGATGACGGCAACCCGTTTGCCTTTCAGGTCATACTGATGATCCCAATCCTGGGAATGGAAGGCTTTGCCCTCAAACTTATCCAGGCCGGGAATGTTCGGGTAGGCCGGCACGGATAACCCACCCGCACCCGCCACCAGAATTTCGGCGCTGTACTGCTTACCCTGCTGGTCGGTGACCATCCACAATTGTTTGCCGTCATCCCAATGGGCGCCGGCAACCGCGTTATTGAGCTTCACATGGGGCATCACATCATAATGATGGGCGCAGTGTTCCAGATATTTTTTGATTTCCGGCTGCGGCGCAAACATGCGGCTCCAGTTGGGGTTGGGGGCAAACGAAAAAGAATACAAATGAGAAGGCACATCGCAGGCGCATCCCGGATAATGATTCACGCGCCAGGTGCCACCCACACCAGCCTCTTTTTCAAAAACAATGAAATCGTTCTCTCCCTCCTGCTTCAAACGAATGGCCATACCCAGGCCGGAAAAGCCGGTGCCGATGATCGCCACCTTATGATGTTCCACTGACTGCTTGCTCATGTTGTAGTCCTGATCATTGTTATGGTGTGTCGGTGGCCCCATTGGGCGGGCCCGCTGCTGCCAGCATGCGATCCGACATGTACTCCCCTGGGGAGTCCCGGTAATAAAATCTCGGTAGACATGTGTCTACCTCACAAGACCAAGTATACAAGCGTATACTTTCTGGTCAAGAGCCGGTACAATTCATCACATTGATGTATACAATTGATTAAAAGTAGACCAAAGATGAGTCTTTCCAAATCCGTTCTGGCCCAGGGCAAGCGCCTGCTGATGGAAGCGGCCCTCAAGTTGAACGCCAGCACCCGCAGCCTGAATGCCCTGAGCCTGCGGGAACTGGCCCGTGAAGCCGGCCTGAACCCCAACACGTTCTACCGGCATTTCAAGGATTTCGATGAACTGGGCATGGCCATCATTGAAGAAATGACCAAGCAAATCCGCCAACCACTGCGGGATCTGCGGCGGCGCGCGGCGGAGTCGGTGGCACCGGCAGGCACCCAGTTGGAATCCTGGGAAGACAACCCCCGTCTCAACCTGGCGAAAGCAACCCAGGTAAACCAGGCCACGGTGAAACTGTTCTTCGACTATGTGGCCGCCAACCCCAACGCCTTTATTCTGGGTATCCGCGAGCTGCACGGGGCCTCCCCCGTACTGCGCAAGGCCCTGCGTCAGGTAATGGAAGATTTTGCCCAGGATATGGCGGATGATATTGAAGAGTTGCGGCTGATGCCGGCGCTGGAGCGCAGTCACCTGTATGACATCTCGGAAACCATCAGCCGGGAGATGTTTCAGTTGTCCATGGACTACATTGAACAACCTGAACGCCGTGAACAGATTTGCCTGAAAGCAGAGAAAATGATTACCGCCCTGATCATGGGCAGCGCCGTACTGCATGGCCACGGCCCCACTCTGATGCAAGCGTTGTAGCCGGCATCAGTAAAACCAAGGCACCGCACAAAGGAAGCGCTATGTCAGCCACCATTATCTTACCCAGAATTCTGCAAGTGGGGAAAAACGCCACCGAAGCCGTGGCCACCATTGTCAGGCAGCTGGGCTGCGAGCGCCCGCTGTTGATCACCGACAACATGATGGTGGAACTGGGTTACATCACCCGCCTGCAAGCGCTACTGGCAGAAGCCGGTATCGCCAGTGACGTGTTTGCCGATACGGTACCGGAACCCACGGTTGCCTCCATTGAGGCCGGGGTTCGCGTGACCAACGCCGGCCGCTACGACTGCCTTATCGCCCTCGGTGGCGGCAGCCCCATAGACAGCGCCAAGGCCATTGCCATACTGGCGCGCCACGGCGGCGCCATGGCCGATTACAAGTTTCCCCGCAACGTGGCCGAAAGCGGGTTACCGGTGATCGCCATTCCCACCACCGCCGGCACCGGCTCGGAAATGACCCGTTTCACCATCATCACCGATGACCAGGCAGATGAAAAAATGTTGTGTGCGGGCATGGGCTTTCTCCCGGTGGCAGCACTGGTGGATTACACCCTGTCCATGAGCGCGCCACCAAGAATCACGGCCGACACCGGCATCGATGCCCTGACCCACGCCATTGAAGCCTATGTCAGCCGCAAGGCAAATACCTACAGTGACAGCCAGGCACTGGCGGCCATGGGCCTGCTGGCCCCCAATCTGCGCCGGGTCTTTCACGATGGCGGGGACGAATCCGCCCGCGAGGCCATGATGATGGGAGCGACCCTGGCGGGTGTTGCCTTCTCCGCCGCCTCCGTAGCCCTGGTGCACGGTATGAGCCGCCCTATTGGTGCTCACTTTCATGTTCCCCATGGGCTCTCCAATGCCATGCTGCTGCCCAGCGTTACCGAGTTCTCCATTGACTGCGCCGCCCGGCGCTACGCTGACTGCGCAGTGGCCATGGGCATTGCCGCCGCCGGTGATAATGTACTGATCGCCAACAAGAAGCTGCTACAGGAACTGAAGGCCCTGAACCAGGATTTGCAGGTGCCCACCCCCCAAGAGTATGGCATTGATAAAACAGAGTTTTTTAACAAAGTTCCGGTGATGGCCGAGCAGGCGATGGCTTCCGGATCACCGGCTAACAACCCCCGCGTTCCCAGCCTTGAAGAGATGGCATCCCTCTACCGCGCACTCTGGTAACAGAAAATTCACTTTACTTCGGGGGCCGGTATGAATACTATTCGAACATCATTCGAATAGTATTCATACCCTATGCCAGCCCCGAAATTCTCCTGCCAGGAGCAGGAAAACCGCATACTGCAAGCCGCCGCCGCCTGCATTGAAGCCAGCTCCCTGCTGGATTTCACCATGTCGGGCATTTCCAAGGCTGCGGGGCTGTCCATGGGCTCCATCTACAAACACATCCAAAGCAAGGAAGATGTGCTGGTGGCACTGGGTTACCACTACCAGGTGCATTTCATGGCCGTGGTGAAACAGATCTTCGCCCTGCCTTTGCCGGCGGTGGCCCGTATCCCGGCAGTGCAACTGATGGACCACAGCCTGGTTTCCCCATTCGGTTTCGCCCCCCAGCTGGAGACCCTGCTGGGCAACGAAGCCATCCTGAAGCGGGCCTCGGCGGGCTGGCTGGAAAAGTTCATCACCATTGATATCGCCGTGGAAGACCTGTTCCGGGAGGAAGTCCTGCGCGCCTGTCGGGACGGAGAACTGCAGGTGGATCAAGCACAGCAGGAGGCCATCGCCCATGAGCTGGTCACCAGCATGTGGTCCATCTGCGTTGGCCACACCCAGGTGCAGATGCAACGCAATGCCCGTCACCTGCTGGATCAGGAGGTACAACCCTCCGGCCGGCTGGAAAGCGATTCTGTCATTGTGCGCAGCATGACACGCATGATGAACACCTACCCATGGACAACACCATTGACGGAAACATTGCTGGCCTCCACCTGCCGGCTGCTTGAGGAACACGGCCTGCGTTAGGCAGGTGCACCATAACACAGGGACCAACACCATGAGTTTACGAAAATGGGGCATTACCGCTTTAAGCTGCGTACTGATCTTTGCCGCACTGGCCGCGTTTAAAGTCCTGGAAATCCGGGCCGCCATCGCCTTTGGGGAATCTTTTCCTGAACACTCGGAATCGGTTGAGCTGGCTGTGGTGGCCACCACCCAATACACCCCCGCCATTCGTGTCATCGGCGAAATGGTGGCACCACAACGGCTGGATCTGCGCAATGAGCTGGCGGGCGAAATTACCCGGGTCGGTTTCGAATCCGGCGCCAGCGTACGCCAGGGTCAGGTGCTCCTGCAACTGGACACGGCGGTAGAAGAAGCCAACCTGCAGGCGGCCCAGGCCCGGCTGGAGCTGGCGCAATCGGTGTACGAACGCTCCCAGGGCCTGTTTCAATCCAAAGCCACCAGCAAGGATCAACTGGATCGCGCCAAAGCGGACCTGAGCACCGCCCGCGCTGAACGGGAAGCTTTAAAGCGCACCATCGAAAAGAAAACCCTGCGTGCGCCCTTTGCTGGCAAAGCGGGCCTGCACACCTTTGAAGTGGGCCAGTTTCTGATGGACAACACCTTCATCACCACGCTCATCAGCCAGCAGGATTTTATCTGGGTGGACTTCAAGGTACCGCAATTCTATCGCCCCCTGGCGGACAACACCGAAGTCACCGTGACCACCATCGGTGAGGCCAACAACCAACATCAGGGGCAGGCGGTGGTGGTGGCGGAAAACACCATCATCGAAAGCGCCAACCGCAGCCGTCAGTATCGCGCCAGATTGCCCAACCCCCGCGGCCAGTTCAGCGCCAATACCATGGTCAATGTGCAAGTACCGGTGGCCGACACCGAATCCGTACTGCAGGTACCGGCACTGGCCATTCAGCAGGACCCCCTTGGGCAGTTCGTCTATGTGCTGCTGGAAGACGACGCCAACCAGGGCTACCGGGCGAGCCGGCGCCAGGTCAAAATCAAACACCTGGGCGCCAAACAGGCACTCATTGAAAGCGGCCTGCAGGCCGGAGACAAAGTGGCCGCCGCCGGAGCGTTTAAACTGCACGAAGGTTTGTTGGTGTTTGCCCGCGAGCGGCCCGGCCAGAAACCATCTGCGCCGATGTCCGAGGCACTGCCGGAGGTAGCCACCGACACCGCATCACGGCGGCAGGACGAGGGAAATCTGTAATGGATATTTTCGTACAACGTCCGCTGCTGGCGATCGTCATCTCGGTGGTGCTCCTGTTGGCGGGGTTGGCCGCCGCCAGCAAGATTCCGGTGCTGCAGTTTCCCCAGATTGAAAGCGCGTCCCTGGTGATCACCACCACCTATCCGGGCTCATCCGCCGAGGTGGTACAGGGCTTTATCACCGACCCCATCGAGCAGGCCGCCATGACCATCCCCGGTGTGGATTATGTGGACAGCACCACTACTGCCGGCCTGAGCACCGTCACCGCCTGGCTGGAACTGAACGAAGACAGCACCCGTGCCCTGGCGGAACTTTCCACCCGCCTGGCACAATTGCGTTACGAATTGCCCGAGGGTGCCGAAGACCCCGCCGTGGAGGTGGTGCGCGCCGACCGCCCGGCGGCACTTTTTTATCTGGATGTGCACGGCGAGGCCTGGACCCGCTCCGAACTAACCGATTACCTGGAGCGGCAGGTTAACCCGTTGTTCGCAGCCATCAACGGTGTCCAGCGGGTGGGCCTGGAAGGTGGCCGCTCCCCGGCCATGCGCGTGTGGATAGACCCGGATCGACTGGCCGCCCTGAACCTGGGTGCCGATGACGTTATGAACGCCATCCGCGCCAACAACGTCATTGCCACCATAGGTAAAACCGAAAACGCGGCCCAGCAGTTCAACCTGCTGAGTAACGCCACCCTGCAAACGGTCTCCGACTTTGAGCAACTGATCATCTCCAACGTCAACAACGGCGTGATCCGGCTGGGGGATATTGCCCGGGTGGAAAAAGGCGAAACCCGCGGCACCATCAAGGCCCGCTACAATCAGGACACCACCGTCTACATTTCCATCTGGCCCCTGCCCGGCGCCAACGAAATAGCCATCGGCGACCAAGTGTACGAGCGCCTGGCCAGCATTAATCAATCCCTGCCCAGAGGGTTGTCCATCAACACCGGCTACGACGGCACCATCTACATGCGGCAATCCCTCAAAGAAATCTTCACCACCCTGTTTGAAACCATATTGCTGGTGGGTCTGGTGGTGCTGTTGCTGATGGGATCGTTCCGCACGGCGCTGGTGCCCCTGGTGACCATTCCCATCTCCATTCTGGGCAGTATTGCCATCATCTATGCCATGGGCTTCGCCCTGAACCTGCTGACGATCCTGGCAGTGGTGCTCTCGGTGGGTCTGGTGGTGGATGACGCCATTGTGGTGGTGGAAAATGTAGCGCGCCATCTGCGCGAAGGCCGCACCCGGGTGGAAGCGGCCCTGGTCAGCTCCCGCGAATTACTGTCCCCCATCATCGCCATGACCTTCACTCTGGCCGCCGTCTACACCCCCATCGGTTTTGTGTCCGGTTTCACCGGCAGCCTGTTCAAGGAATTTGCCTTTACCCTGGCCATCGCCGTCATTATTTCCGGGGTGGTGGCGATCACGCTCTCCCCCATTATGAGCGCCTGGGTCTGTGCGTACAACGGCCGCGAAAGCGCCATGACGCGACGGGTCAACGCAGGCTTTGAACGGCTGCGACAACGCTATCAGGCGCTGCTGATGAAGAGCTTTGGCTGGCGCAATCAGATCCTGTTTTCTGCGTTGTTTGTTTCTCTGCTGGTGGTACCGTTCTATCTGTTTTCCGGTAAGGAACTGGCACCCATCGAAGATCAGAACAGCATTAATATCATCATCGAATCACCGCCCCAGGCTTCCCTGGCCTATACCGACGATTACATGAATGATGTCATTGACCTGATACAAAACAACGTGCCGGGGCTGGATATGGTGTGGCAAATCATCTCGCCCAATGGTGGCTTCGGCGGCATCGAGCTGGTGGACTTCGATCAGCGCGAACAGTCGGTACAGGAGCTGCTGCCGTCCGTATATGGGATGCTCTCCGCGATCACCGGGGTCAAGGTGTTTCCGATTCTGTTCCCCAGCCTGCCCACGGCCGGCCAGTTTGATGTGGAGATGGTGGTACAGTCTCCGGATGATTACCCGCAAATGGAAACCTACGCCCGCCAGCTGATCGCCGCCGCCTATGAAAGCGGGCAGTTCATGTTTGTGGATACCGACCTGACGGTAAACCTGCCCCAAAGCCGGCTGCGCTTCGCCCACGATCGCATCGCGGACCTGGGCATGGACATCGATGATGTGAGCCGGCAACTGGCTTCGCTTCTGGCCGAGATGGACGCCAACCGGTTTAATGCCCAGGGCAAAGCCTATCGTGTTATTCCCATGGTGGAGCAGCTTGCCCGCGATACACCCGACACGGTTCTGGATCTGTTCATCCGCACACCTGAGAGCGAATTGGTACCATTACGCTCACTGGTGGAAATGGAATCCGTCACCGGTCCCCGGGCCCTGGGCACCTTCAATCAACAACGGGCGTTCCGCATCTACGGTGGCCTGCTGCCGGGCACCACCAATGGTCAGGCACTGAGCACGCTGGAACAGGCCGCCGCCGACATTCTGCCCACCAACTACACGGTGGATTACGCCGGTATTTCCCGCCAGCTGCGTAAAGAAGGTAACAGCATGCTGTCGGTTTTGGTGGTGGCCATACTGGTGGTCTATCTGGCACTGGCGATTCAGTTCAATAATTTTCGGCTGCCCTTGGTGGTACTCATGGGATCAGTCCCCCTGGCGCTCTCCGGTGCCATGCTGTTCAGCTTTCTGAGTTTTACCACCGTCAACATCTATGCGCAGATCGGTTTCATTACCCTGGTAGGCTTGATTGCCAAGAACGGTATCCTGATCACGGAATTTGCTCACGAACAACAACGGCAGGGAGCCACAAAATCAGCCGCCATCAGCGCTGCGGCCGCATTGCGCTTACGTCCGGTGCTGATGACCACCGCCGCCACCGTACTGGGACATTTTCCACTGGTGCTGGTCACCGGGGCCGGCGCCGAGGCACGCAACAGTATCGGCATCATTCTGGTGGCGGGTATGGCCATCGGCACCCTGTTCACCTTATTCATTTTGCCTTCGGTGTATTTATGGCTGGCACGGGAAACCGATCAGGAATTTACCCCGGCAAACAGCTCTGCAATGGATGGCACCAACCAGGCTCCGGCGGGTAATCCGGCTTCATCACCGGCCTGATATTTGCCGGTCTGCACCAGACAACCCTGCAGACCGGCATCGACAGCACCAATCACATCACTGACCAGATCATCCCCCACCATCAGGCAGGCGCTGGCAGGCACTCCGGTGGACGCCACCACCTGCTGGAAAAAGGCAGCACTGGGCTTACCCATGATGACCGCCTCCACGTCCGCGGCCCATTCCACCAAACGGATAAATCCTCCGGCATCCAGCTTCAGACCTTCGTCATCCTTGAAATACTTATTCATACCGATACCAATCAACGGTGCCCCGCTTTTACACAACCGAAACGCCGCATTGAGATTGTCGTAATTCAGATCCTGCCGCGCATCACCCAGCAGCACGCAGTTCGGCCTGGTTTGCTGCAGGTCGTCGAATTCCTTTTTCAGATTGTCGTGCAACAGGCAGAACGGCCGCAATCCCTGTTGCTGCAGATAGGCTTTCGCCGCCATCGGCGCGGTAAACAATTCATCAGCAGCCACATCGATGCCCATCGCTTTCAGATCGGTGAGCAGGGCGGAAGATGAACGAGTGGCTGTATTGGTGACAAACCGCAGTATCAGATTTTGTGCCCGGGCCTGCCCAATGGTGTCGGTTGCACCGGCAATCAATTGACTGCCGTCATAAATCACGCCGCTGAGATCGAGTAATAATGCTTTTCGGTCTGAAGCCATGTTCACCCCTCCTGCAGTGCATCCATGCCCCATAGCTTAACACGGCCCCGCCACGGCTCATCAAAGCAAGCTCAGAAATGCCATTTCACCAACAAGCAGGGATTGCGCTCATTAACGCCATCGATGCCAAATTTGTTGTTCCAATACGCATATTCCATACCAACATAAAAAGGGGCTGTGGCCCCAATCAAAGGGCCCAGATCCCATTTGACCTGAGAGGTGAAATTCATTTCCCGGGCATTGCTATCAGAGGCGGTGGAGTAATCCAGAAAACCATCAAAGAGGAAATTGGCACCAGCCAAGGTAAAAGGCAGGCCCCAGGTAAGGGTCATCTGTTCGTCGTCATCCCACAAATCGTTATCGACCTGATACAGGTTAATATTAAAGTACCTGAAACCCGGCACAGCCAACGCCATCCCCAGCCCGTACAAATAATTATTGAACCCATCACCACTTTCCCAGGTGGATGCAATCAGCAGGTCCTTGATTATGCCCACACTCATCTGCTTATTGGTTACGTAAGTCAGGCTCAGTCGCGGCGCCAGTTCAAAATAGTTTTTGACGGTGCCGTCGTCGGAACTGAGATTATCCAGGAAAAAGAAATTATCACCCCAGGTATGCTTGCTTGCATGTTCAACCGTCAATACCCGCCTGGAATCATCACCCACTTGATAATGATCCCCCCGCAAATAGCTCAAACTGAACGTACTCCAAACCATTTCCGCCTGCGCCCCGGTGGATGTAAAACCGGACACCAGCAGCAGCCCTGCCCCCATGATCATGAACGCACACCTGCCCATATCGCCACTTCCCTTTGCATACTGGTTTCTGATGAGTATAGTCGGTTGCCAGCGATACACCGGTTTCTCTGCGCTGGCCGGTCACCGAAATCGCAGCAGACAGTTACCCGAGAATTTCTGCTACCATAAGCCGATATCCGATTTCAGGAAGCATTGCATGCCCAGCGCTGAACACTCACGAGCCTACCGCGCCGCTATTTTGTATTTTGTCGGTGATCCCCTGCAGTTGGGAGAACAGGCGTGGCACTTCCATGAAGATGGGATTTTGTGGGTAGAGCAGGGCCTGGTGAAAGCAGTGGGCGCGGCGGCGGACATGCTGGAACGCTTGCCCAGGCGGATTTCCCTGGAGTGTTTTCCGCACCATTTGATCACCCCCGGCTTTATTGACTGCCACGTTCATTATCCGCAGACCGAAATGATTGCCGCCTACGGTGAACGCCTGCTGAGCTGGCTCAACACTTATACCTTTCCCACCGAACTGAAATTCCAGGACAGAGCCTACGCCGCTCAGGTATCTGAATTTTTTCTGGATGAGCTTTTGCGCAACGGCACGACCACAGCACTGGTATTCGGCACTGTATACCCGGAGTCGGTGGACGCATTGTTCCAGGCCGCCCAGCAACGCAACCTGCGCATGATTACCGGCAAAGTCATGATGGATCGGCATGCGCCCCAGGAGCTTTGTGATACGGCACAGCAAAGCTACCAGGACAGCAAGATGTTGATTGAGCGCTGGCATGGTGTGGACCGCCTCCAGTATGCGGTCAGCCCGCGCTTTGCTCCCTGCAGCAGCCAGGAGCAACTCAACAAGGCGGGACAACTACTGCGGGAACACCCCGGCGTCTACCTGCATACTCATCTGTCTGAAAACCAGGAAGAAGTGGCCTGGGTTAAGGCGTTGTTTCCCCAATCCCGACACTACCTGGATGTGTATGAGCAAGCCGGATTGCTCACCCGCCGCAGTGTATTTGCCCACGGCATTCACCTGTGTGACGACGAATGCCAGCGTCTGGCCGCCACCGGCGGCGCCATTGCCCACTGCCCTACCTCCAATTTATTCCTGGGGTCCGGGCTGTTTCCACTGGACAAACTGCAGCAATGGGGTGTCCACATTGGCCTGGGTACCGACGTGGGGGGCGGTACCAGTTTTTCCCTGCTGCGCACACTGGATGAGGCCTATAAAGTCCAACAACTTCAGGGGGCCAGCCTGGACCCGTTTCAAGCCCTCTATCTGGCCACCCTGGGCGGTGCCAGAGCGCTCGACCTGGAGCACACCATCGGCAGCCTGCAACCGGGCTATGAAGCCGACTTTTGTATTCTGGACCTGCATGCCACCCCATTGCTGGCCTTTCGCATGCAACACTGCCACACACCGCGGGACATTCTGTTTGCATTGAATACCCTGGGCGACGACCGCGCGGTGGCTAGGACCTATTCCCTTGGCCGCTGTGTGCATCAGGCTGAATCGAAACCCCATGCCAGAGATAAGTAAATGGTTTGCGTTCGCAGTAAAAGGGTAACACTTGCATTACGGTACAAATCGGCCATATTAAGACATCGGATACTCTATAACCTGATCATATACAGGGATTTTCCATTTGCAGATTCGGGACACCACGGCCAGCAGCCCGCCGCTGATCAGGCGCCGGGTCAAGCACATCATTTGGCTGCTGCTTGCCGTCAGCCTACTTATTCTTGTTCTCGGTACCTTACAGGCACAACTGATGAGCGGCGTGCGCGCCTACGTTCGTGGCGAAGGCCTGTGGGCCAAGGCGCAGAAGGATTCCGTTCTGCTGCTGTATCGCTACCTTGAAAACCCTTCAGACTATCTGTTTGAAGGCTTTGAGCGCGCCCTCCAGATTAACCTGAACGACCGCATTGCCCGGCTGGCACTACAGAAAAAAAATCCAAATTATGCTGATGCCCGCCAGGGTTTTCTCGCCGGCGGCAATCATCCCGACGATATCGATAACATGATTTATCTGTTTGTCTGGTTTCAGAACATCAAACACATGAAAAACGCCATTGCTATCTGGACCGCAGCCGACGCTGAAATCGATCAGTTGAGATCTCTGGCGTATCGAATCCGCGAGGCACATTTTCACGCCTCCAATGCAGACCTCTCCCGCTTCAAACAGGAACTCGAACAACTGGATCTCAGACTGAACAAACTGGAAATCGATTTTTCCAGCGAGCTGAGCGAAGGTGCGCGCTGGCTAAAACGCACCTTGCTTCTGGTAAATTTGAGCATGTTGATGACAATGCTGTTGCTGGTCTGGTTTATATCACGCCGTGTGCTGGCAGAAATCGACGACGCTGAAAGCAAACTGCGGGACAGCGAAACCCGCTTCAAAACGCTCTACGACTCCAACATCATCGGCATCCTGATCTGGCGTGAAAACGGTGAGATCTATGATGCCAACGACCAGTTCCTCGATATCCTTGGCTACACCAGGGCTGAACTGCAGCAGGGCCTGCTCAACTGGCGTGACCTGACCCCGGCAGAATTCCAGTCCTCTGACGACCATGCCTTGCAACAAATTGCCGAACAAGGCTATTGCCTGCCGTTTGAAAAAGAATTCTTTCATAAAACCGGTAGACGCACCCCTGTTTGCGTAGGCGGAGCGCTGCTCCATGGCGAGCAGGATCGCGGGCTTGCCTTTATGGTGGATCGAACCAGTGAGAAGAAAATGGAGGCACAGATACAGTTATCCGCCACCGTACTGGAAGCCAGCCGCGATGGCATACTGATTTGTAATCAACAGCGCAACATCATCACCACCAATGCCTCCTACCGGAAAATGACCGGTTTTACCAACACTGAACTGGTGGGCACCAAGGCCTGTTTCTACCGCACCAGTGACCAGGACGAAGCACAGAAGATTGAATCCAAACTGCAACAGCGCCACTACTGGCAGGATGACACGGAGATTCCACTGGCGAACGGCAATCTGCTACCGGTACGGGCCAGCATAGCCACTGTTACCGGAGACGACGGGCAATTCAGTCATTACGTGGCCGTGTTTTCGGATATCAGCGCACGTAGAGACCTGGAAGAAAACCTGAAGAACATGGCGCACTTTGATCACCTGACCGGACTGGCCAATCGCATCCTGTTCTCGGATCGACTTTGCACCGCCATCAGCCGGGCTCATCGGCATAAAACGCAATGCGCCCTGCTGTTTATTGATCTGGATAAGTTCAAGCCGGTGAATGATCAATACGGCCACGCCATCGGCGATGAGTTACTAAAGCAAGTGGCGCTGCGTTTAAGCAGTTCAAGCCGCGAGAGTGATACCGTCGGCAGGCTGGGGGGCGATGAATTCGTCATGATTGTAGAAGACCTGAACGATCCTGACTACGCTACCCAGATTGCAGAGAAAATTGCCCATCAACTGCAACAACCCTTTACGGTAAACGAGCAACCTATTACCGTTGGTTGCAGTATCGGCATTGCAGTGTACCCCATCGACGGCAAGGACGATGTTGAACTGATCCGTGCCGCAGACATCGCCATGTACGCAGCCAAAGGCAAACCAGACACCCACTATTACCTATACAGCGGCCAACAGAAAAACTGATAATGCAGATCATCTATCGTGCCAAAGACATTGCTGAGGCTCATATTCTTTCCGGTTATTTACGCGCCCAGGGTGTGGACAGCCACGTGGATGGACACTATTTGCAAGGTGCAATCGGCGAGATCGGCATGGCCGATTTTGCCCTGGTGCGGGTAGCCGATGAGGATGTGGAGAAAGCACGCAAACTGGTGCTGGATTATGAAAGCAATCGGGGCGAAAACCCGGTACATTCACACTCTTCAAACCCACCCTCACCACTGCTGATCATGGCTCTGTTTCTGGTATCAGCGTTCCTGCTAGTGATGCTTGTCAGTTAGGGATTCAGACTGCTTGGGATACAGTTGCGGAACAACACCCACTGAATCCAGGTCCGGAAACGCCTCTTTCACCGCCAGCAGTTTGTGTAACTGCGACTTGAAACAGGCGACAATCGTCGGGTCAAAAGCCCGCCCACCCTGATCATCAATGAACTTAATGGCCTCTTCCACCGGCCAGGGCGCTTTATAGGGGCGCCGGGAGGTCAGCGCATCGAACACATCGCACACACTGGTGATGCGGGTAAACAGTGGAATTTCCTCACCTTTCAAACCATTTGGATAGCCAGTACCATCCCAACGCTCATGGTGATTCAGGGCAATCTCCGCAGCCACCCGCAACAACTCTGAATCGTTATGATCGCCGCTCAGGATGTGTGCCCCCAGGGAAACATGGGTTTGCATGGTGCTCCATTCCTCACCTTCAAGCTTACCTGGCTTCAGTAACACCCGATCAGGAATCCCGATTTTACCAATATCGTGCATGGGGCTGGCCTGCTCAACCAACTCCACATCCCGAGGCTGTAAACCAAGCGCCCGCGCCACAATTCCGGTCATCTTACTGATGCGCATCACATGGGCGCCGGTTTCGTTATCTTTAAACTCAGCCGCCCGCCCCAGGCATTCAATCAGTTTCACCTGAGAATAATGCAATTGCCGGGTGCGTTGCTGCACCTTTTCCTCCAGCAATTCGTTCTGGTGCCGTAACGCTTTCTGCAGGTGCACGGTTTCCAGTAAATTGCGAAACCGCAGCAACACCTCACGATGATTGAACGGCTTTTGAATAAAATCCCGGGCACCGCTGGCCAACGCCAGATCACGGGTGTAGTGATCTTCATCGGCGGTCAACACCACGATGGGGATGAACTCACCAGCAAAGGAATCCGACAATGCCGCCATCACATCAAACCCGTTCATAACCGGCATATGGATGTCCAGGGCAATCAAATCATAGGCATGCTGGCCATACTCCAATGCCACCCGGGTCGGGTCATCCAGGGCAGTCACATTGTGATAACCATCCCTTTTCAGAATCACCTGCAAAATCTGCAAACTGGTCGCATCGTCATCCACCAACAATATCTTGCTTCGATGCAGCACTTCCAGATCAAACATGCTCAACCTCTCAGCCGATCTATCATCACTACAGTATAAATTACGGCAGCCGGTTTTGAGTACGTTGATAGATTCTATTGCTATAAGGCGCGTTCCTGATACGCCTAAACTATTTGAAATAATAATTAAAGCTGGCGTTGGGATAATTGATATCCCCGGTCTTTACCTCATAACGGATGTAATTCAAACCAAGCTGAAGGTGCTCACTGGGTTTGAACCCCATTCCCACCCCATAGTGCAAATCGGTACCGCTCAAGTCAGCGACCTTGCCAAAGCCCGCCTCATGCACCTGGGTATCCCAGTGGTGGCCACCCACCCGTATATTCAGCTCAAACACCTCACTCAATGGATACACGGCCAGCGCGGCCAGCGCCACCGCATCAGTACTGTATTCCCACACCGGTTCCAAATCATCTTCGGCATCCCCGAAATCGATGTAAGATAATTCCAATGCCAGATTTCTGTGAACGCGGCCTCCCAGCTTGATCTCAAAGCCGGTGGGACTATTCAGTTCGTCGTCGGAATAATCCACCTTTCCGGCGGTGCCCCCCAGATAGGGATTGGCAAAAGCAGTGGAACCCAATGAAATAAGTAATGCCCCAAACACAATACGATAATGCATAGTAAACGCCCTGTTCTGTAACGGATTTGTTTCATGTACAGAGACAGACGAGGGTAAAAAAACAGACTGATCTTGGTTTCTTGCCGGCCAGGCACAATAAAATACGCAAGCAGCCAATTTTTAGTGTTCGATTAGCAACATTCGGGTCGCCCCATTTTATCTAACCCTCTAGTGTAAACACACATTACCTAGAGGACGTATCACGATGATTGATTTGACCGGAAAAATAGCGCTTATCACGGGTGGAACCAGTGGCATTGGTTATACAACAGCCGGAGTGCTCAAAAAATTAGGTGCAGATGTCACAGTCACTGGCCGCAATCGAGAGGCCCTGGATAAGGTTGCATCCGAACTAGGTGTGCATGCAATATTTGCCGATCAGGCAAAGGTCAGCGATCTAGAAAGCCTGGCTACGCAAGTTAAATCCAGGCATGGAGGTATTGATATTTTGTTCATCAACGCCGGCATTTCGGCTTTTGCTCCCATCGAGCAATTTACGGAAGCCCAATTCGATGACATTATGAATATCAATTTCAGAGGCGCATTTTTTACGTTACAGAAATTTCTGCCGGTATTAAATGACGGAGCATCAGTGATCAATCTTGGCTCAATCAACGCTTACACCGGCATGCAAAATACGGCTGTCTACGCTGCGAGTAAGGCCGCACTAAATTCTCTTACACGTACGGCCGCCACTGAACTGGCCCCCAGAAATATTCGTGTCAACGCAGTCAACCCCGGGCCTGTTAACACCCCTATTTTTGGAAAGCTGGGCATGTCAGACGATGACATTAAAGCGTTTTCGGCTACCATGCAGAAACGCATTCCATTGAGCCGGTTTGGTGAACCCAGCGATATTGCGCATGTAGTCGCCTTTCTCGCCTCAGACACCGCCAATTTTATCACGGGAGCCGAATACAATATTGATGGAGGCACCAATGTAAACCCTGTGCTTAATTAAAGAACCTGAGATAAGCAAACCAAATCCAGGTTGAAATCAGATGAAAGGATTTTTGTTGTTTGGAACAACTTAAAACTTCAGCACCCTATACAAACAATTCTTCAGGCTTAGCAAGGTCAAATCCATCCGCTATTAGTTCCCTCCCCCAATGCTCATACATCTTTAGATATATAGTTTCAAAAAAGCTCCGTGGACTTTTAATCTCCCAAGACCAAGGTAAACAAAAATAATCATCTTGATGATGAATAATTGTTTCAAAGTCATAATCCGTATCTGCCAATGCAATACCCAATACTCTCATCAGTTCGTATTTATGACCTAATGAAAACTTAAGTAACCTTCCGCCATTAAAGAATTTTTCTTCAAGTAGCTTACACAGCTGTTCAGTATCATTAGGGTCAAAATTACTCAAGTATTCACCCAGCGTTTCTTCACGATCATACACATCAAAATCGCCAAGGAAATACGCTGGAGTGACTACAAAATCAACATCACTATCTGGAAACTTTAAACTCATTTTAATTTCTCACGGTGTTGGGTAACCAGTAAAGGGCTGGCCAGTTCCAGCATCAAAACGAATAGTCCAATTTGTATAATTTGGATTGAAATGAGGCTGACTCAAGTTTTGACGATTCTTAGTAAATCCCCAACCGACAGTATCATTATACGTCCCCGTTACAACAGGATTACCCTGACGATCAAATCCATTGTATTTAGGTAGCCCTCTAGCCTCTCTCGTTATTCCTTCATTAATGACATTTCGCTGGGTTTGCCAGTCCTTGAATTGAGAACTGGGTTGAGGGAATCTACCGGGGACTCCAGTCCTTGGGTGAGTGCCGTCTATTGCTCTACCTGCCAAATTTGGTCTCAACGGAATATCTGGACCATGTTTATCCACGAAGTGAGGGTTTAATCCAGGATAACTCTGGCCCAAGTTCGCTTCATAGTTTCTAACCCAGTTTTCGGCATTTACTTCAGCTTTTTGGGCGATAAGCTGCTGCCTTTCAGTACGACTTAAATGACCATACTTCTCCTTGAGTGCAGCAGATCTAGCTCTTGCATCTAACACAACATTAGGTGTCGTGTTTGGAACAACTGACTATCTACTAGCTACCAAACATCAAGCCTAGAACACTCAAAATCAACCAACATACCCTTATCGATCCCTGAAGGTATTACACAGTCTAGCTCTATAACAATAGAGCCAACCTTTACAATATTCTCTGACCGATCCTCAACTACTGCTGTAACTCGATGGGGTAAAGCTTTCTCTCCTAAAGCTTCAATAGATACAAGATCAGAATTCGATAGCATCACTTCTTTAGCCATAAAAGCATGAAGAGAGTCAATCTCTGCTCCTTCTTCATATTCACATGGCTGACAAAATGCTATGCAGCTATATTCACCATCAGTAATTGTCAGCTCAGCCTCTTGAGCTGCCTTTGAAATCCAATTTAACTTTTCAAGCCTCATAATCAATTACTCTTGTATGGGTATGGAGCTTTCCAACCAAGATTCGGATTAGGCCCAATTAAATCAGATAGGTCTGATTTAGGTTGAGACTGCCAGCCCAAACTCGGAGCTTTAGTTTCGAAGAATTTGATAGGTTTCATATGCATGGTAGTTATCTCACCAGTAGTTCTATCCATTCCCACCATTAAGCCCTTAGCACTGCCTTGACCACCTGGTACTGAAACAAATGCATTTAACTCTGTGGAGAACTGACCATTCTTAATGACAGAATTTGCATCTTCTAAGTATTTGGTTAAATCGTAAGAGTTATCGCCCAGAACCTCGGCAATTTCACTTCCATGTTTCTCAAAGTGAATTACATCTTCACCAGGCTTAAATGAATAAGTTTTGTCTGGAACAACCTTTCCCGCCCCCCGCATCATACCCACAGCGGGAGCACCCGACAACGCTAGCCCTGCCGCATCCAACGCCAGATCCCGGGCCGAGGCACG
>MDTC01088629.1_pt1 | contig 73458 bp, 55 predicted proteins | sample 811181 | NCBI WGS metagenome assembly MDTC01 (sample SAMN05326644, study PRJNA326480) | marine metagenome | isolation source: seawater | place: Pacific Ocean: North | collected 2011
AAGGTGAATATCCCCCAAGATGCCTTCATCAAGGTTCTAAAGACTGACTAATTTTACGAGTAATCAATCCAGATACCCCCCCAAGAACATGTTTTTTTTCAAGAAGGTGAGCGCAGAAGAGCTGGGCGAGCGACCTCTCGATCGCAAGGGTCGCAAGGAAGGGAAAGCTCTCATCAAGGGCATCCGAAAATTTCTCCGATATAACGACGATCTCATTGCTGAAAAAAATAAAGAATCGATCTCCGAGAAACGAACTGCCTTTTCCGAGGCCCTCAGCGATCGCTCATCAAAGCGTAAGGACCTAGAAAAACTGGCCGAAGACCTCACCGAGACCTGCAAAAAGTCAGTCAAGGGCTACAAGACTTCCGCTTGGAAAGAAAATATCGAGATCATCTTCGTTGCTGTCGTCATTGCTATGGGGATCCGGGCTTATTTTATCCAACAGTTCAAAATTCCAACCGGTTCGATGCAGCCGACGCTAAACGGGATAATTGCTTATCCAACTGAGGACATGAACCCATTGTCAGAACGTCATGCTCCCTCTGATTATAAGCGCCCTTCGTTGCCGCAGCGCCTCTGGGATAAGTTCTGGTTTGGTCGCAGTCACGTCGACTGGGTCGTTGATGAGGACGATATCCTGATCCTTAAGCCTGAGAATCTATCCAGCAAAACGCAATTCTTCTTTTTTCCGCGAACCTTTCTCGTCACTGAGAACGGTCAGAAGTTTAGCGCTCCCGGAACTCAGTCACGGGTTGAGATGCTCTTAAACCGCAACCTTCAGCCAGTTCGTGGGCGTTCCCTCGTCTTTTCGGTTAAGAAAGGGCAAACGATAGCCAAAGGCTATGTGGACACGGGTGACCAGCTTGTGGTTAACAAATTTGCCTACCACTGGGTTCTGCCCAAGCGCGATGATATTTATGTCTTTAACACGCAGGGGATCCCGGGTATTCAGCGAAATTTACTCAACGAGGAGAGGCGAAATGGTATTTCTCCGAGTTGGGCGACCAAGCCACGGCAAGGTTCGCAGCACTACATCAAGCGCCTCGTCGGAGAACCCGGAGACACTATCGAAATTCTTGGGCCCGGACTCCTCATTAACGGTAAAGCGCCCACGGAAATGGGTATTCTTCGGGTCATGGCCCAGGAGGGCTATTATACAGGATATGTTCGACGGGGAATGAGCAAGGTGACTCTGCCAGAAGGCAAGTTCTGGGCAATGGGGGATAACAGCGCTAACAGTTCTGATTCGCGCGACTGGGGCACCGTGCCCCAGCAGGATATTGTGGGACGGGCAGCCTTCGTCTATTATCCATTCGGGCATCATTTTGGTCCAATTTATTAATCCGAAAGGAGGCTGAGACATTGGAACTCATCACGGACACCGCCGAAGAAATCGTTCGCCGCAGCGGTTCCAATCTTGCGTTCGCGCTGGCGGTTCTCCCTGCTAGTAAGCGCCGGGATATGGGGATTTTTTATGCTTTCTGTCGGGTCGTGGACGACCTCGCTGATGATCCGGATCATTCAATCAATGATCGAAAAGAGGGGCTTGATCGCTGGAGAAAGTTAATCCGCGGGGAGATTGCACAGCCATTGAGGGGAGTTGAAACTGAGTTTGTGGAACTTTGCAACCGCCGCGCGCTCCCTGTCGATGATCTGGAAGCGATTGTTACCGGAGTGGAAATGGACCTTGATCCCCGGGAGTTTCAAACTCATGAGGATCTGAAGTGTTACTGTTACCATGTGGCCAGCGCGGTGGGTCTGGTGAGTATCGAGATATTCGGTTACGAGGATCCCGCCACGAGGGACTATGCTGAGCAACTCGGCTATGCGCTGCAGTGGACCAACATCCTGAGAGATGTCGGCGAAGATTCACGCGAAGGGCGGGTTTTTCTGCCAAAGGACGCGATGGAGCAGTTTAGTCTGACAACGGAATCTGTGCTCTCTGGTAATCCTGACAAGGAGGCTTTTTCTCGCCTTATGGAGGACCAAACTAATGTCGCTCGCCGCTTTTATGAATCCGCCACGCGTGCCCTGCCCGAGCAGGATCAAAAATCGATGCGATCTGCCGAGCTGATGCGTAGAATTTATAGTGCTATCCTCGATCGCATGGAAGCAGACGGGTATAACGTCTTTGAAAAGCGATACCACCTTTCCAAAACCCGCATGATAATGGAATTTCTTCGCGCCAAAATTATTGGTTAGTTCGCATGGACTTTGTTCGTTTCAAACATGCCCGATTCTCGGCCCGCCTCCCGGCGAATTTTCGCTATTCTCTGAGCCATTATTGGATGTACCCCGAAGAAGAAAATGAAGATGTTTGGCGAGTTGGATTTACCAAATTTGCTACTCGGATGCTCGGAGAATTGGTCGAAGCTCGCTACGAAGTCAAGCAAGGCGGCGCCGTCTCTTCGGGACAGCAGATCGGATATGTAGAGGGTTTTAAGGCGGCGAGTGACCTGTTCTGCGTCGTAGATGGAGCCTTTGAAAGAGGCAATCCGATCCTCGAAGAAGATGCTTGTATTGTTAAGAGTTCACCCTATGTCGACGGTTGGCTCTATTCCGTTAAGGGCGAACCGGAGGAGAGTAGCGTCGATGTGAATGGCTACGTCGAGCATCTCGGAGTTCTGATCGAGAGAATGCAGCAGGAAGGATATTGAAACCGGTTCTTGCTATACAGATTGAATGGAGGTTCGGGGTCCTGCCGGTTTGCGGCCAAATTTGGACGTTGAATCTTCGACGTTGAATGTTGAATGTTATCTTATGCCTTCTTCTTACATCATGGTTGGTGGATTTCTCGGTGCCGGTAAAACCACCCTGATCCAGCGATTTGCCCAATACATCGATGGCAAAGGACATAAGGTTGGCTTGATCACGAATGACCAAGGAGCGGGCTTGGTGGATTCTATGATTGGCCGATCCAACCAGTTTCCTGTTGAAGAGATCTCGGGAGGGTGTTTCTGCTGCCGATTTAACTCTCTGATCGATGCTGCGACCTCTTTGGGGGCAGAAAACCGGCCTGATGTGTTCCTTGCGGAGCCGGTTGGGAGCTGTACTGACCTCGTTGCGACGGTAAGCTTGCCTTTGCAACAGATCTATGGTGACGACTATCGCGTTTCGCCATTAAGTGTTCTCGTTGACCCAGTGCGGGCGGGACAGATTCTGGGTATCATTGAGGGAAAAAAGTTTTCCGATAACGTAACCTACATTTATCGCAAGCAGCTTGAGGAAGCGGAATTCATTGTGATCAACAAATTGGATTTACTGGATCCCGAGGGAATCGAAGACCTGCGGGCGGCGTTGGAACGTGAATTTCCGGAAGCCAAGGTGTTCGAGCTGTCAGCTCGTGAAGGCAGCGGTTGCGAGAAATGGTTCGAAGCAGTGCTCTCTGCCGAAATGAATTCAAAGCGTTTTCTCGATATCGACTACGAGAAATACGGGGAAGGGGAAGCCCTGCTAGGATGGCTCAACGCAGCTGTCGAAATTAAAAGCGACGGTCGCCGAGTCGATGAATTTGACGGTAACGAGCTTCTCGAGTCTATCGCTGCTGCACTGCGAACAAAGCTCGAAGAAGCTGGAGCTGAAGTGGCGCATCTTAAGATGACGTTGAATCCATCAGGCGACCCAATGGAGATTGCGGCCATTAATCTTGTGCGGGGTGATTCCGAACCCGAGCTGTCGCATCGGCTCTATGAACCGCTCGATGAAGGGGAATTGTTGCTGAATATTCGTGCAGAAGTGGACCCCGACACGCTGGAGCGTGCCGCAGATGCCGGCCTTGAGCAGGCGATTGCGATGGAGGCGTCACTCCTGTTCCGTATCACTCATTTGGAGCATTTCCGGCCGGGTATGCCGACGCCAACTCATCGGGTAACACCGGACAACGTATAAAAATTTTGGGGAGTGAGTCTTGAAGTCTTTTATTAACGCTCTGGTTTCGGTTATCCTCGCCGTGACGTTTTGCTTTGGATTCTGGGTGATCTTGGACCATGACTATGACTGGTCTGCGATCGCTCCTTACTCCGGCAACTTGTTCTCGGGCTGGCTGGTGACAGTGGGAATCTCGCTGGCGGCATTGGTGTTGAGCGTGATTGTGGCGGCCGTTCTTACGATCGGTCAGTTGTCATCTCATAGGGTTCCGCGAGTGCTTTCGAGAGCTTATGTAGAAATCATTCGGGGAACTCCGCTGCTGACCCAGATTCTCATTGGTTACTACCTGATTGCTGATGCTATCGGTTGGGACAGTCGTTTTGGTGTTGGTCTGGTAATTCTATCCTGTTTTTCGGGTGCTTACCTGTCCGAGATTTTTCGCGGCGGCATCGAATCTATTTCGAAATCTCAATGGCTCTCAGCTCGGGCGATTGGACTGTCGGAAGGACAGACCTACCGTTTCGTGGTGATTCCGCAGGCGATTCGTAGGGTGCTTCCTGCTTCGGCCGGCCAATTTGCCAACCTAATCAAAGATTCTTCCCTGCTTTTCGTCATCAGCGTACACGAGTTTACAATGCAGGCTCGCGAGGCGAATGCCAACAGTTACGCGACTTTTGAGGCATACCTTCCACTCGTGATGGGTTACTTTATCCTGACTTTCCCGATCTCGTTGCTAAGCCGTCACTTGGAGAAACGTTTTTCCTATGAGCATTGAGGTCCACAACTTGCACCAACATTATGGTGAAACGCGGGCGATCGATGGAGTTTGCATGAAACTTCCTGATTCGGCTCAGGTGCTGGCCCTGATCGGTCCTTCAGGAGGAGGGAAATCAACTTTTCTCCGGTTGATTGGCGGGATCGAGATGCCAACTTCGGGAACTGTCATAGTTGACAATCAGGAGCTGCCGAAAGAAGAAGAGGGGTTGCTTGATTATCGCAAATCAAACGGGTTTCTCTTTCAGGCATTTAACCTGTTTCCCCATCTCTCGGCGCTTGATAACATCATTCTGCCGCTGACTGAAGTTCATGGCTGGAGTCGTCACAAAGCTGAGGAGCGGGCGCACGAAGTGGTGAAGCGTTTTTATCTTGAGAAGCACCTTGAGAAGCATCCGGGACAGCTGTCCGGGGGGCAGCAGCAACGCATCGCCCTCGCTCGAGCTGTCGCTCACGAGCCCGCTCTTCTTTTGCTTGATGAGCCGACCTCGGCCTTGGACCCTGAGATGAAAGCAGGGGTGCTCGACTTGATAAAAGAACTCTGTGATGCCGGACAAAGAATTGTACTATCGACTCATGAAATGGGATTTGCCCGTCAGTCTGCGGATCATGTGGTGTTTCTCGCGGAGGGGGAAATCTTGGAAGAAGGGAAAGCTGAGGAATTATTTGAGGCCTCCCGCGAACCGAAGGTGACACAGTTCCTTGATCGGGTTATGAAGTGGTAGGCGTTATTACTACCACTGGCTTATTTTGGAACGAATTTGGCACTCGATAGTAAAAACGTTTTTAAGATGCTGATGATATGGACTGGATCGTAACCATTGCCATTGGATTTGTAGCAGGCGTTCTAGGGCGCTTCCTGATGCCTGGTAAAAACGTTCGAGGTTGCATTATTACAACGATTCTTGGAGTTGGTGGTGCTGCTGTCGGGAGATTTGTCGCCGAAAAAGTAGGGATCGATCCCGGGGCCGCTGGAAGTGCGTGGGACATTCGGAGCATGGCCGTTTCGGTTGCTGGAGTAATGGTGATCCTACTGATCTACCGGGTGATTATTGGGGCTAAGGGTAGGTAATTCCTACGGTATTGCCCAGAGTATCCAATCAGCCGTAGGATCGCTAGCAGGAGCGTCACGATGAGCGAGGTGGCGACACTAAAGCAAGACATGGCCGCGGAGGCGAAACGACTGTCTGCCTTGAATTCGTGAGCCAGTAGCGCCGTATTCACCGCTGTCGGAGAAGCGGCCCCCGGGATGAGAATGGCGGCCATCTTGCTCTCGAAACCAAAGAGCCTCGTCAACCCGATGGCAATGAGGGGGCCGCCGATCAGACGAATGATGAGAGCCTAACCAAGACTCCCACTGGGGGCGGGGGGACGGATTTGAGAGAGTTGGACTCCAGACAAGGAGCAGTAAATGGGGACACGGATCACCGCCTTTATTTTGGCAGTTTTTCGAAGGCATCTTCAATGTGACTGAAGGTGATAAGCCCGTCAGGTAGGACAACAGGTTCTTTCGCAGGGTCGGCGGGATACATCACGTAAAGAGGGACACCGGCACGACCGTGCTCTTTGAGTAATTGGGTAATGGCAGGGTCTTGGTTAGTCCAGTCGGCGAAGACAAGTTCGATATTGTTGTCCTTGAAAAATTTCCTGGTCTTGTCTGTTTTGATCGTGGTCCGTTCGTTGACTTTGCAAGTGACACACCACTCAGCAGTGAAGTCGACGAAGACGTTTTTTCCTTGGGCCTGTTGCTGGGCGATGACATCATTAATTTTGACTAGGGAGGGTTCTGCCCGCCTCCCAGATGCCTCGCAAGCCATTCCGACACTAAGGAGAAAAATCACCCCGGCTGCGATACGACCTTTCCACCGAGTGGACGCTGCCTTGTCGAAGCCAGCGTAACGACCGAGAATCCAGACGGCGAGAGCGAGAAGAACAACCGCTGCGAGTGACCACTGAAGGCCTGAAACATCAAGCTGCTTCGAGAGAACGCCGATGAGCCAGACTGCGACGACCAGCATAGGGAAGCCCATGAACTGTTTGAACGTTTCCATCCAGGCACCGGGCGCCGGGAGGACCTCGAGAAGCTTCGGGAAGATAGCAAAGAGGAAATATGGGGCCGCCATCCCGAGGCCGAGCGAAGTGAATACCATGATTGTGAACGGTGCTGGCTGCGCCAATGCAAAGGTAATCGCGGGTGCCATCAGCGGGGCAGTACAGGGAGTGGCAAGGAGCACGGCCAGCGCCCCACTCCAGAAACTGCCGCCATAGCCATCCTTGCTGGTCAGTTTGCCCCCGACGCCAGTGAGTGAGGTGCCCACTTCAAAGATCCCAAAGAGATTCAAGGCCACGAGAACCATCACAAAGATGAGTCCAATAACAAAAGCAGGCTGCTGCAGTTGCTCGCCCCAACCAACTTCACCGGCGGTGGATCGAACCACGAGAAGAGCAGTCGTCAGCATCCAGAAGAAAACCAGCACTCCGAAGGTGAAGCTCATCGCGTGAGCAAAAACCTTTTTTCGGTCTTCGCCGGCCTGTCCAACAAAAGAGAGGACTTTCAGAGAAATGACCGGAAAGACACAGGGCATGACGTTCAGGATCATGCCCCCGAGAAAGGCGGCAAGGAGAATACCGGAGATACCGCCGCCGAAAGGCATGTTTCGTCCGTCCTCGGCCGTGGCCTCCTCAGTGGGAGCGTCCTTTAAGATGGTAAGCTCATTTGCGTGTGGCTCGGTGCTGACATGGTATCCGGCTTTATGACCATCGACCTCGGCAATGATAAGAGCGTCGAAAGTTTCCGGAGCCGCTGCAATGTCTGGATGCTTGAGCGTGGCGAAAGAGAGTCCGTTATCGGTATGTTTGATTTCAGTCTCAGCGAGTTGGTCGAATTGATAGACCTCATAGGGATAGAGCCTCAGATCTGCGTTCTCGGTGAATGTGCCCTCTGGGATCACAACGGTGGATACCAGCTTGTCACCTTCCAGAGCAATAGTTGTGGCCCAATCGACCTTTTTGGGGAGCTTGTTGTTGTAGGTTTCGATTCTGGCGAACTGATTCGACGGGACCGGGGTGTCTTTGATATCAAGGGAGAGACTGAACTGACCTTTTCCCGGAACGCACTCGCTAGGATCACACATGAGCCAGGTCCCGAATCCGTTGAATGTGACGGTTTCGCCGGGTTGAATCGTGTCTGGGGCAGTCACGATGACGGGGTGAAGAATTTCTTTTTCGTAGCCAAAGCCTGCCTCAAGAATATTGAATCCATAATCAGTGATGAAGCGCTTCGGAACAGGATACTGAAGCGGACTCGCTTTGAAACCCTCTGGAAGTGTCAGCTCAAGAGTGGTTGCTTTTCCGGTTTCCCCCGGATTGATCCAGTAGGTATGCCATGTGTCATCAATCTGGAAATCGAGAGCGACGGTGAAAATCTGGCCGGGAGCGATCGCACTGTGGCTGGAGACTAGGCGCGCTTCTACCGCACCCTCGCGCACCGATTCCGACTGCGCGCAAGCTAGAAAGGGAAGGGAGGAAACCAGCAGGGCCGATAGGACGGATATTCGAGGAATGACTCTCATCATAAATCTAAGACGGGCGAGGGTGAAGGACTTTGAACTGAATCTAAATTTTAAGGGTTTGGCAAGTACTAGAACATTGTGATGGATTCGTTTCGCCTGTAAACTCAGTTTGCTTCGAATGTGGATCCGTTCGATGAAAGACCCATGAAAAACGTTCTCGAAGTATTGCGCGAATTCTTCCTGCTCGGGTTGACTTCATTTGGAGGCCCAACCGCGCATATCGCATTTTTCCGGAATCGTTTTGTCGGGGTGAAAAAGTGGCTGACGGAATCGGAGTTTGCGGATCAGTTGGCCCTCTGTCAGTTCCTCCCGGGGCCGGCTAGCAGTCAGTTGGGGTTGACGATTGGCTGGAGACAGGCGGGTTGGGCCGGTGCCCTTGCTGCGTGGACAGGATTCACTTTGCCATCGGCGGTTGCTCTCGCGGCTTTTGGAATCGGGGTCAGCTCTTTTGGAGGAGGGCTCGACGGAGCGGGGTGGCTGCGTGGCTTGCAGATTGCTGTGGTCGTTGTCATCGCCAACGCAGTCGCATCGATGTGGACGTCACTTTGCCCCGGAAAACTTCGTAAGCTGATTGCTCTGGTGGCTGCGGGAATCGTCGTGGTGACCACTCCTGCTTGGATGCAAATCTTAGTCATCGCCCTCGGCGCAGTCGCAGGGCTGTTGTTTCTTCGGGAAGAGAATAAGCGGAACGATTCAACAGGATTGAACGAGGGATCTAACTCTGTTCGGTCCAGTCAGCTCTTTGGTGTTGTCTGCCTTATCTTGTTTTTTGGGTTGTTGTTCGGTCTTCCTATCCTGACAAAACTATTTCCGGGGCAACCGCTGGAGGCCTTCGCGGGGTTGTATCGAAGTGGTTCGCTGGTGTTTGGCGGTGGGCATGTGGTGCTTCCACTCTTGAGTGAAGAAGTGGTCGGACACGGCTGGGTGACAAAAGAGGAATTCCTAGCCGGCTACGGTGCCGCTCAGGCGGTGCCGGGACCGTTGTTTACTTTTTCGGCTTTCATCGGCTCTCTCATCGATGGCCCCGGAGGCGCTTGGGGAATGGCTTTAATCTGTCTGATCGGTATATTTCTTCCGGCCTGGTTACTCGTTCTCGGAGTGATGCCGTTCTGGCAAGGGGCGGTTCGTCGCCCCGGCATGGGTGCGGCGCTCGCTGGGGCAAACGCGGCAGTCGTTGGTCTTCTCGGAGCGGCACTCTATGATCCGGTCTGGACCGGTAGCATTCACAGTGCTGTCGACGTCGTCTTCCTGCTTGGGGTAGCAGCAGCGCTTCTCATTCTGCGCTGGCCGTCGTGGCTTGTTGTAATCCTTGCCGGTGTGGCTGGATGGGTTGTCTACTCTCCGGTTGTGGGTAGCTGAATTACTTCAACTGACCGGTACCGAAGGAGAGATATTTGTAGCTACACAGCTCTTCCAGTGCCATTGGGCCTCGGGCGTGGAGCTTGTCAGTGCTGATTCCAATTTCGGCTCCAAAGCCGAACTCAGCCCCGTCGGCAAAGCGGGTTGAGGTGTTCCAAAATACGCAGGCTGAGTCCACTTCGAGGTGAAACTGTGACGCAGCCTCCTCATTGTCAGTGACGATGCTGTCGGTATGGTGAGATCCAAACTCGTTGATGTGAGCGATGGCCGCATCAAGATTATCAACCACTTTTACAGCGAGGATGTAATCGAGGTATTCGGCAGTCCAATCTTCGGCCGTGGCAGACTTCACCTCGACACCGGCAAATTTCTGGAAGGCTTCGTCACCGCGTAGCTCAACGTTTTTGGCACTCAGGTTTTCAGCAATCTGAGGAGCAAACTTCTCGGCTACATTTTGGTGGAGAAGAAGGGTTTCGAGTGCGTTGCACACCGAAGGCTTCTGGATCTTTGAGTTCACCACGATCGCTTCGGCCATGTCGAGATCGGCGTCTTTATCCACGTAGACGTGACAGATGCCGTCGTAGTGTTTGATCACCGGCATGCGAGCCATGTTGACGACGGCCTCGATTAAGCCAGCACCACCGCGCGGAATGATGAGATCGAGATAAGTGTCCATTTCGCAGAGGTGCTGGACGCTCTCGCGATCGATGAAAGGAATCAGCTGTATGCTGTGATCTGGAAGGCCGGCCTCGGCTCCGCCTGTCTGCAGTGCATCGGCGATGGCACGATTGGAGTGGATCGCTTCTTTGCCACCTCGAAGAATGGTCGCATTGCCAGTCTTAAAGCAAAGCACGGCGGCGTCCGCTGTGACGTTGGGGCGGCTTTCGTAAATGATACCGATGGTGCCGATTGGGGTCCGTTTTTTCTGGAGTTTAATCCCGTTGGGGCGGTCCCACTCGCGAATGATTTCGCCGGTTGGGTCGTGGAGTTCGGCGACTTCGCGAATGCCGTCGGCCATTGCCTTGACGCGAGTATGATCGAGGCGAAGGCGGTCCTTCATCGCTTCGGTCAGGCCAAGTTCGTCGGCACCATCGAGGTCTTTTTCGTTGGCGGAAGTGATCTCTGCTTCCCGGGCCATGATACCGTCGGCCATGGCGATGAGGATCGAGTTCTTCTCATCGGTCGACAATTTGGTGAGGGCATGGGCAGCGGCTCTTGCCTGCTTTCCCATTTGCCAGACCTGGTCACGGATTTCTTCAGAAGTCATCGTTGAGGGTGAGTGGAAAGGATTTCAGGAAACAGTGAAGCGAGTGCCAATGCCGCCACCCCTGACGAGATCATCGAGATTGTCGGGGCGAAGACCGCTGGCGATGATGGTTTCGATCCCGGCTGAGACAGAGGCTTGAACGGCGAGGAGCTTACTGGACATGCCACCGACGGAGAGCTCGCCCTTCTCGTCTCGGGCGAAATCGATCACCGATTCTACATCTTCGACTTGCTTAATGACATCGGAGTCCGAACTTGCCTCCGGTCCCAGCAGACCATCCACGCTGGTGAGTAATATCAGTAGGTCGGCACCAATCAGTCCGGCGACGAAAGAAGATAAAACATCGTTGTCACCCACTTTCAGCTCAGCCACGGATACCGAGTCGTTTTCGTTAATAATCGGTATCACCTGACGGTGGGGAAGAATGGCATTCAGCGTTGCCAGAACGTTGCTGCGACGGCGGTTATCTTCAAGATCATCCTGAGTAACGAGTAGTTGAGCGACCTTGAGACCGTGGTGGCTGAACTGGCTCTCATAGAGGTGCATCAGTCGGGCCTGTCCGGCAGCTGCGCAGGCTTGAAGTTGGTCGGTGGTGGTGGGACGTTCCTCGAATCCAAAGGTGGAAAGCCCGGCGCCTACGGCACCGGAGGTGACCATGACAACTTCGTTATCGGCACGATTCAGGTCGGAGATGGCCTGGGTCAGGCCGGCGAGGACGGAGTGATTGATTTCGCCTCCGGAGCCGCGCGTGAGAACGCCTGTGCCGATCTTGATGACTACTCTTTTGCCTGTGTTTTCATCTGCCATATCCGTTTTTTTCGTGAACGGGTTGCAATTCCACGACGGGCGGGACGATATGGCCGTGTCGCGGGGGTGTAAAGCGCCAGTTTCCATGGCGAAATGACCGGTTTGGGGTTGCGAAGTTTGGCGAGAAGCGACACCTTACTGGCCGTCGGCTTCTCGCGGTCATCATCGACTGAAATAGCCTGAAAAGCACCCATAGTAAAATGGATATTACGTCGGTTTCCGGAGCCGAAAGTCCAGGTTCGATTCCTGGTGGGTGTAGATTCAAAGGTATCGCTTCAGATATTTTCCGGTAAGAGAGTTTTTTTCTTTCGTGATTTCTGTGGGAGTGCCTTCAGCTACGAGAGAGCCTCCGGTTTCACCTCCACCCGGACCCATGTCGATAATCCAGTCCGCGCATTTGATGACATCGAGATTGTGTTCGATGACAATGAGCGAATTTCCCTGATCCCTGAGCCGGTAGAATACCTCGAGTAGAGTAGCGATATCTTCAAAGTGTAGGCCGGTGGTTGGCTCGTCGAGCAGATAGAGGGTTTTGCCTGTCGCCGTCTTGCCCAGTTCGGCCGCCAGCTTAATTCGTTGAGCTTCTCCGCCGGAAAGTGTGGTGGCGGATTGGCCGAGGCGAACGTAGCCGAGTCCGACATCATGAAGGGCCCGAAGCTGCTGATTGATTTTGGGTATTTTCTGAAAGAAGGAGAGAGCTTCGTCAACTGTCATCTCCAGCACATCGGCGATCGATTTACCCCGGTAGGTAACGTCGAGTGTTTCGCGGTTGTAACGGCGCCCGTTACAGGATTCACAGGTCACGTAGACGTCGCTTAGGAAATGCATATCGATCTTTATCATGCCGTCTCCCGAGCAGGTTTCACAGCGGCCGCCTGATACATTGAAGCTGAAACGGCCCGGACTGTAGCCACGAGCTCTCGAGGCCGGTAATTGGGAAAAGAGATCACGAATTGGACCGAAGACCCCTATGTAAGTCGCCGGATTCGAGCGGGGGCTGCGTCCAATTGGGGCCTGATCGATCACGATGACCTTATCGATGTGTTGGATGCCATCGATCCCATCATGTTCGCCCGGCTTATCCTTGTTCTGGTGAAAGTGTCGAAAGAGAGCCCGCCTCAGGACGCGATCGACAAGGGTAGACTTCCCGCTGCCAGACAACCCGGTGACGCAAGTGAATTTCCCGAGTGGGAAAGTGACATCGATATTTTTCAGGTTGTGCTCCTTCGCGCCGCGAATCGTGAGAGTGAGCGTGTCACTGTCGACTGGATCATTGGGTGGGATTTGAATCGATTTCGATCCCGACAGGTAGGCTCCGGTGATGGAGTTTTTATCGGCGAGCACCGCTTCAGGTGAGCCCTGCGAAAGAAGTTTACCGCCATTCTCACCAGCACCAGGCCCAAGATCGAGCAGGTGATCGGCAGCGCGGATGGTGTCTTCGTCGTGCTCGACGACAACGACAGTGTTTCCGACATCACGGAGATCTTTGAGCGTTTCGATCAGCTTCTCGTTGTCGGCCTGGTGAAGGCCAATACTCGGTTCGTCGAGTACATAGAGAACTCCCGCCAGTCCAGCACCGAGCTGGGTGGCGAGCCGGATGCGCTGACTTTCACCACCGGAAAGAGTTCCGCTTTGACGGTCGAGCGAGAGATAGCCGAGCCCGACCGTGCTGAGGAAAGTCAGGCGCTTTCGAATCTCATTGAGCACCTCAGTGGCGTAGGTCGCTTCGAGATCAGTGAGCTCAACTCCGTCGAGCCAGGCCAGTGCATTGGCAATACTGAGATTGGTGAAGGCCTCAATGGGAAGGGGTTGGTCGCGATGATTCAAGGTGATGGCAAGGATTTCATCCTTAAGGCGCTTGCCCTCGCAGTCCGGACAGGGTTTCGGCGACATGAAGCGACGCACATTACGTTTGGTTACCTCACTCTTGGTCGTTTTGAGAAGTCGATTGGCTTGGTTGGAGAGTCCTTCGAAATCGTCGTTACCGTAAAGGAGTGCCTTCTTGAAATCGCGGGAGAGATCGCTGATCGGCGCGTCGAGATCCGTGCTGTAGGTCTTAGCGAGATCTTCGATCGCCCGCTGGTGAAATCCTTTCCGTTTCTTGGAACCCGTCCACCAGGTCTTGATGGCTCCTTCGCGAAGTGACTTGGATGGGTCGGGCACGATGAGTTCCCCATCAGGAATAAGCATGGTTCCGAGCCCATGGCAGGTGGGGCAAGCTCCGAGGTGGTTGTTGAAGGAAAAGTGTTTCGGCGTCAGTTTCGGGAGGGAAAAGCCGGTTTCCGGGTTGGTGAATCGAAAGGTGAAGTCGTAGGGCTCGTAGTCTTCGGCATTGGGTGGCTGGATAAGGACGGTGATGCGATTATCAGAGAGCTTTTGAGCTATCTCGAGAGAGTCAGCCAGCCGGCTTCGGATGTCTTCTCGGATGACGATGCGGTCGATGACAATGTCGATCGACTTGGTCTTGGATTTTCTGCCGACATCTTCGAGTTCGACTATTTCTCCGTCGAGGCGGGCGCGAAGAAATCCCTGAGCACGATAGCGTTCGAGGACATCTTTGAGTTTTTCTCCTTTATCCAACGCGACGGGAGCAAGGAGAATGAGGCGCGAGCGTTCAGGATGGGTGGTCAATTCATCGGCAATGTCTTTGACCGTATGGCGAACAAGGGGCGTTCCGGTTTCGGGATCATGAGGTTGTCCCAATGCCGCGTAAAGAATCCGCAGGTAATCATAGATCTCGGTGGCCGTGGCAATCGTCGATCGAGGGTTGGGTTGCGAGGTGCGTTGTTCAATCGCAATCGCGGGTGTGAGCCCTTCGATGAAATCGATATCGGGTTTTTCTAACTGATCTAGAAACTGGCGGGCGTAAGCAGAGAGCGATTCGACGTAACGGCGTTGTCCTTCAGCATAGAGCGTATCGAAGGCGAGCGAGGATTTTCCGGAACCGGATACCCCCGTAATCACGACAAAGCTGTTCCTCGGTATTTCCAAATCGAGGTTTTTGAGGTTATGCTGTCGCGCACCTTGGATTTTTATGATTGCTTGGTCATCCATTTATGGAAAGTCGTTCCCAGAAGACGTGGAAAACATTAAGGAAGATCAGCTCCTCGCAAGAGGAGTCTGAAGGGACTGTGCCTGCGAACGAAGAAGAAATTGTCAGAACTGAGCCCTCGGCTTGCCGAGCGGATGCTGTGGTGGGGGAAGAAAAGCCAGAGACTTTCGATGGGGCTGGCAAAAGTGGCGATTCCATAAAGGTTTTGGTGGCGCATCCGGTCAGTTCGACGTCCCGCCTGATTCGCGAGACTCTGGAGAGCTTTACGGAGTTGGAAGTGGAAACGACCTCAAATTTCCTGCGGGCTTTTGAGCTAGCCCTACAGAAACGATACGAAATGTTTTTTTTCGGCATGAGCATTGGGGATCTCGATGGCTCCCTGCTCTATAAAATGATTTCTAAAGTCTACGCTTGCGGCAAGAGTGTGAGAAAGCTGGCACCGGCCGTCGTGTTTATTCGTGAAAAAGACGAAAAAATCTCGGAGGAACTTGAACGGGATGTCAGGGTTAAGGATGTGGTCAGTAAGCCGATTCGTATCGAGCGTCTCCTCAAGGCGGTGGAAAGCATCGTCGAAGTGAAGGACCCGACCACTCGCTGATAGGGTTAGAGCCTTCCCACTTTTGAGAAGATGATCTCTGCTCCAGCCGCTTTGGTGTGGTAGACAAACTCCATCAGTTCGCCAAGGCGCCCATCGGGGAAGCCGCCGCCGCGCTCGATAAACCAGTGGAGGTATTCATAGGGTAGGGTGTGCAGTCTCCGGTTCTGATAGCGGCCGAAGGGCATACGGTAGACTTCGAGATCAGCCAGGTTCCCAGCGAGTTCCCGTTTCATTGCTTCCCTCGGATCAATCGATTCACCCTCTGGATCGCTCATCAAAATGGAAACAACAGGCAGGATCAATTGAGCCATCTTCGAGAAAAGTAATTCCTTCAACTTCGAGGAGACGGCGTTTTCTATCGATGGGATCTCCGGCATTCTGTCCGGCAAACCCTCCGATGGTGAAATCCCCTTTGATGACCCTATGGCATGGCGTGTCTGGAGCGAAAGGGTTGCGACGCAACGCCTGCCCAATCGCTTGGGCAGAACGGCAGGACAGGTGGCGTCCGAGCAGGCCGTAGGTGGTGACCATGCCACGCGGAATCAGGTGCAGTGCGCCAAAGACCTTGCGCTCAAATTTCGTTGGTGGTCTCTCTAGCTCCATAGCGTCAAACTAGCGAAATGACCGATTCGGTGCAAATGCTGACTTGAGTTTCGGTGCGTGACTTCGGAACATAGGCAGTGATCATAGACTGGCTCCAACCCTTCCTGCCTGCCGAAATCAATCTCGCTATCATCAGCGTGTTTCTGATTCTTGTCTTCGTGGTATTGGCTTTTTTCCGAGAGTGGGGATCGCCGGATGTTGTTGCGCTCTCAGCGATGGGGGCAATCCTCGTCCTCGGAATTCTGCCGGTAAAGGATGTGATTGAAGGAGGCGTTATCCTTGAGCGAGGGGTATTTTCAATTTTCAGCAACGGAGCACCTATCACTATCGCGAGCATGTTTGTGTTGAGCGCCGGACTGGAGCGAACCGGTGTGATTGCCGTGATGGGTCGGTTTTTCTCCAAAGTCGCTGGAACCAGCGAGCTTCGCGTCATGCTGGTGATGATGACGATGGTGGCGGTCCTTTCCGCTTTCGTGAACAACACGCCGATCGTGGTGGTATTCCTTCCTATCGTTCTTGCTCATGCTAGGGCCACCGGCCTGAAAGCGTCCAAATTACTAATCCCTTTGTCGTTTGCCTCCATCCTAGGCGGGACCTGCACTCTCACGGGCACGTCGACAAACCTCATTATTGATGACGTGTCGCAGGACCTGGGCCTCGAAGCGTTTGGGATGTTCGAGTTAACCAAACTGGGGATCATCTACCTGATCGTCGGCTTTATCTACCTGCTGTTTCTTGGGCGGAAACTACTTCCGAAACGCAGTTCACTTTCTGAGCTGATTGATAGCGAAACGACACGTGAAGTTCTAACCCAGTTTCAGGTGGAACCAGGTTCAACGCTCGTAGGAAAGACACTCGTAGAAACTTTTTTGAGCGAATTTCCTAAGGCTAATGTATTGGAGGTTCGTCGCCGAGGACGGACTCAGGAAACACCGCTCAACGAATTGATCATTCACGAGAAAGATAGACTCCTTGTGACAATGCATGGGGAGTCCTTCCGTCAATTGAAAGAAGAGGGAGGAATCCGATTCGAAGGCCAGCAGGACATGAGCCTGACTCACATGGAGACCAGGGAGCTTAAAATGCTGGAGGGTATTGTAGGACCTCGGTCGCACATGGTCGGCAAGACGCTGAAGCAGGTCGGCTTTCGTCGTAACTTCGGTATCAATGTGCTGGCGATTCACCGCCAAGGCGTGAATCTGAAAGCGGACTTCAATTCGGTCAAGCTGGCCTTCGGTGACACCTTGTTTATGGAGGGGCCGCCCGACGCATTTAACCGGCTTAAGAAGCAGAAAGATTTTGTGAGCTTGTCGGAAGCACCGGAGATGAAGGTGAATGCGAAGAAAGTCTGGATCGGGGTCGGGATCGCCGCCGCATTTGTGATTGGAGCCTCTCTCAAGATTCTGACCATTCCCGCTCTGGCGATTCTTGCTGCCGTAGGCATGATCTTGTTCCGCTGTGTGACGCCCCAGCAGGCGTACGAGTCAGTACAGTGGAATATTGTATTTTTGATCTACGGCATGCTGGCTCTTGGGTTGGCGATGGACCAGAGTGGGGCGGTGGGGTTACTCGTAAATGGAATCATGGCGGTCTTTGGAGGTTTCACTCCTTTTGTGATTCTGGCGGTGGTTTATCTGCTGAGTTCAATCCTGACCGAGCTGATCAGCAATGTTGCGGTAGCCGGTCTTTTGACGCCGATTGTGGTGGGCATTGCCGCGAAGATTTCCTATGTCGGGGAGCTGGGCGTCGATCCAAGGCCTTTCATCGTTGCCATGATGTTTGGGTGCAGCGCCAGTTTTGCGACGCCAATCGGTTATCAGACCAATACCTACGTCTACGGGGCAGGGGGATATAAGTTCACCGATTTTCCCAGAGTAGGCGTTCCGCTAAACCTGATCCTCTGGGTGGTGGCCTCTCTTTTGATACCGGTATTCTGGCCTTTTCGATAATGAAATGAGGCTTTCGGCAAATTTGAAGCATTGAAATATTCTACGAACGCGGAGACGTTTCACTTCGCAGGAGGCGTGGAAGCCCTCCCTGTTGTTAAATCATCGTCATGGAATTATCCGAACCCCATTTGCAGCAACTCATCAAAATGCTGGAGCGGCGCTTAGCTGTGATTGCTGATGCCGACTTGCGGGAAAATGATCCGGAGAGTCAGCTGGCGCAGCTTCAGGAAGTCTCCGAGTCGATCACGGCCTTTCACGAAGATCATCGTGGTAGCATCCCGATTCGGCTGAATCATTTCCTCGAAAGCTGCAGCTTCGACAAGGCGCTCCTCTGGTGTGAAGAGGCGCTGGAAGAAAACTAAAAATTCATTAGGAGCGAAAGATCGGTTCGTGGACGTGGCCCTCGTTCAAGTCGACCCGCTCGGGCCTTCCCTTGTGCATGTAGACGACCTCGGTATGATCGAGGCCAAGCATGGCCATGATGGTGGAATGGATATCATGGACATGCAGCTTGTCTTCGGTGGCGTGGAGACCGAGTTCATCGGTGGCGCCGATGGTTTGTCCTCCTCGCGCTCCACCGCCGGCCATCCACATGGTGAAGCCGGTGGGATTGTGATCGCGGCCGTCACCTTTCTCGCTCATGGGAGTGCGTCCGAACTCACCTCCCCAGATGACCAGAGTTTCATCAAGCAGACCGCGTTGCTTGAGATCACGGATCAAGCCGACAATGGGGACATCAACGTTGCGACACAATCGGCTGTGGTTGTCCTCCATCTTGGAATGGCTGTCCCACTTGCTTCCAGCTCCGTGAAAAAGTTGAATGAAGCGCACGCCCCGCTCGACGAGGCGGCGTGCCATGAGGCACTGCCGCCCGTAAACGGCAGTGTCGTCGTGGTCGAGACCGTAAAGGGACTTAATGTGCTCGGGTTCGCTATCGAGATCAATCGCCTCGGGGGCTTCCGCCTGCATGGCGAATGCCAGCTCGTAGCTGCGAATGCGGGCTTCGAGGTCGGTGTTGGATTCACGCGAGGCGTGGTGCTCTCGGTTGAGATGATTTAGAAAGTCGATCTTTCCGGCCTGGCGCTCGTTGGTGATTCCGTCAGGATTATTGAGGTTGCTGATCGGCTCGGAGCCGTTCTCGAGGAGGGTTCCCTGGTGGACGGCCGGAATGAATCCCGATCCCCAGGTGCGGGCACCGTTGACGACCATGGCGTTGGAATCTTTGATGACGACGAAGCCAGGTAGGCTCTGGTTCTCGGATCCAAGTCCGTAGGAAATCCAGGAACCGAGAGAGGGGCGACCGCCAAAGACGGAGCCTGTGTTCATCTGGCAGACGCCGCCTGCGTGATTAATACCGTCGGAGACGCAGGAACGGATCATGCAGAGCTCGTCCGCGATCTGCGAATGTTGCGGCAACCAGTCAGAAATCCAGAGGCCACTTTCACCATGTTGAGCCCACTGGCGTTGGGACGGCAGGAGAGGAGAGTTGACCTCACCCATAGCGGTGACAGGGCGCTCGAAGCTGTCGGGTAGTGACTGCCCGGCGAGCTCATTAAGCAGGGGTTTAGGATCGAAAAGGTCCAAGTGACTCGGGCCGCCTTCCATGAAGAGCCAGATCACGTTTTTTGCTCTTCCGAAGTGGTGGGGGATCTTGGCGGCCACCGGGCTGGGAGGTGCCGATGATGCCAGCAGGTTTTCTCCCGCGAATGCAGAGAGTGCAACAGCACCAAAGCCGGAACCGGCGCGGCTCAGGAACTCGCGGCGGCTGCCAGGAATGTCGATGTTGGAACAGGACATGATCAGTGCAGGTAAAGGAATTCGTTTGAATTGAAGAGCGCCTGACAGAAGTCAGTCAAGGCAGCTAGCTGTGGCGATGGGTGCTTGCTCTTGGCAGATGGCGGAGTGCGCCAGTGGGTATTTTCGACCGGAGGATTGTCTTCCGGGCCGGAGAAATTCCAGTCGATCAGTCGCGGAGCACTACCTCCATTGACGAGAAGTTGATCGGGCTTGAGCGCCTTCGGGCTGATGACGAGGCGGGCAAGTTGGCCGTCCCAGAGATGCGAATGGGTGTGGCGCCCTCCGATGAGCGAGAGGACATCCTCTCCGATTTTCAGTCCGCCGACGATCTGATGCGAAGCGGTTTGGGTCTGCAGGGGGGCGCCACGATCGGAGAGGTCCTTGAGGAAAAAGGTGATCTCTCCCTTTGTTACATCGTCTTTTCCGGGCACGGCTCGAATCGAAGCGGCGAGGTAAACCGGCTTGAGAAGGGGCAAGCGCAAATTGGAAGCGGCGACTTCGTAGGTGCGGTTGTCCTGAAAGTCGTTACCGACAAGTTGCAGGATGAAATTGCGCGGCTGATAGGCGGATTTTTCGCTGGTAATACCGAAGGCCCACCCCGTTTCGGAGTGGGATCCGTTCCAGCGGCTCACCAGGGTGTTGACCTTGGCGTCCTTGTGAATGGAATCGAGACGGGCGACCGCCTCGATCGTGAGGGCATTCTCGGGCCAGTGGATACCGTTCAGCTGAAGTTGCTGAAACCTGCTGCCCGGTTGTAGCCAGAGAGTGCGGGAACCGTTGGCGAGCTCTGGCAGATCCTTGAAATGTTGATCGACGGGGCGGCGTCCCGTTTCATTGGAATACTTGTCAGGATTGCCTTCATTCGGTGGCAGCAGCTGGCCTTGGGTGTTGATGAAGCCCAGGGCCATCTCTATCTCACGGGTTGAAGGTTGCCGGCCGTAGATCACCTCGAATGCTTTCGTGATGACTTCGGCGTCCACCTTGTCCCCGGTCTGGAGCAGCTGTTTGGCGAGAGCGATTGACCTCTGGATGGCCCAGTCGCTGTTGACCAAGAAAAGTGACTGCGTCGGCGAAGTGGTGGCGAGACGGTTGGGGGTGGAGGCAAAACGGAGCGGGGCGTCAAAGCCGCCGATGAGGGCATCGCGAGTGTTACGGCTCTTCTTCATGAAGACGCCCCGCGTTCCGGCCGAACCGTCGGCGGCCGGGCCGTCGCTTTTGTTAGACAGTTCGCCCGAGATGGCGAGCATGGCATCGCGAATCTGTTCAGCATCAAGTCGGCGGGGAGGAAAGCGCCAGAGCAGGCGATTGAGCGGATCGGTGATGGACTCTTCGGAGGTGGGCTCACGTCTTGCGGTCTGGCGATAGGTCGCGCTGGTGATGATGAGTTGGTGTATGTCTTTCATCTTCCAACCCCCGTCGATGAAATTGCGGGTGAGCCAGTCAAGCAGTTTGGGATGGCTGGGAGCTTCGCCCAGCCGGCCGAAGTCATTCGAGGTGGGAACAATGCCGGAGCCAAAGTGGTATTGCCAGATCCGGTTGGTGATGACGCGAGTCGAGAGCGGGTTGTCGCTGCGGACAATCCAGTCGGCGAGAGCAGAGCGGCGCCCGGTGGTATTTTTGGTGGGTGATATGTCAGGGGGTGACTGATTGAGTAGGGTGAGAAAAGCCGGTTCGACCACTTGATCTCCGTCGCGAGTCGTCAGCTTCGTGGCCGCTGCGTGAGGACCCACATCAGTCGAGATGAAAGCGTGGGGGAGTTCGTCCGGCTTGAGGTGATCGAACTTGGCCAGCTTCGCCTGAAGTGCTTTGTAGTTGGCGAGGGTTTCGTCCTTCTTAGCGAATTCTTTTTCCCAGTTGATCTTCTGCCTCTTATTATCGACTTGGCGCTGGACGAGCTGGGCGAGTTGCTCTTCGTAGGCGGTTCGCTGTTCGGCAGGTTTGTAAAAGACGGCCTGAATGTCCTCCGGGAACTGCCTGACGAGGAGTTTTTCATGTCCTCTTAGCTTCGCTGTCTGGATCTCGCGAATTTCGTCACGAATATCAGTAGTGGCTTTTTCCCATTCGCCGAGACGGCGATGGTAATCGTCGAGTTCCTCTTCCGTAGCGAGAGGATGGTTTTCCGGCCACCAGGTCGAGTTGAGAAATGCCTGTAGAGCAAAGTGATCGCGTTGCAGGATGGGATCAAACTTGTGGTCGTGGCACTGAGCGCAACCGATTCCGAGTCCGAGGAACACTTCGCCAGTGACGTTGGTCATCTCGGTCATGATAAGATCCCATTGCATGCGGGCATTGCGCTGGTTCCATTCGTAAATGCCGAGCCGAAGGAAAGCGGTGCCGATCAGCGTTTCTGGATCGTGGGGGGCGAATTCATCGGCTGCCAACTGTTCCCTGACAAACTGGTCGTAGGGTTTGTCTTCGTTGAACGAGCGAATGACGTAGTCGCGGTAGCGCCAAGTGTCGGGGCGGTAGCCGTCGGCACGATAGCCGTCACTCTCGGCATAGCGCACTACATCAAGCCAGTGTTGTCCCCAGCGCTCGCCATAGCGCGGACTGGCGAGTAGTTCGTCGGCCAGGTCGGCAACCGCAGCGTCGGAGTTCTCTTCAAAAGCGCTCACGAAATCCGCGACGTCTCGGGGGGAGGGTGGAAGGCCGTGGAGATCAAAGTAGATGCGTCGAATCAGTTCGCGTGGGCCGGCGGCAGCTGCGGGTTCAAGATGATTCTCACCCAGCTTGCGGGCGATGAAGCGATCGATATCGTTCCTGGCCCATCCGTCACCGGCGTCGGGAGGACTGACTTCGGCGAGCGGCTGTATTGCCCACCAGTTTCTGTCATCTTCCGTGAAGCCGTTCTCATCCCGTTCCACGGCGGTGAAGGACTCCTCCGGCCAGGTGGCTCCGGAGGCGATCCAGGTTTCCAGCAAAGCCACCTGGGCACCGGTCAGGGCCTTCTTGGGTGGCATTTCGAAGTCGGGATCGGTTCGGTGAATCGCTTGGATGAGCAGTGATTCCTCCGGCTTGCCCGAAATCAGGGCGGGGCCGGTGTCGCCCCCTTTGAGAATGAGTTCAATGTGATCGAGACGCAGCCCTCCCTTGTCCTTGTCCTCTCCGTGGCATTCGTAGCACTCTGCGGAGAGGAGCGGGCGAATCTTGTTTTCGAAGAACTTGAGTTGCTGGGTCTGATCTGACAGAGCGGCAAGAACGCTCCCCTTCACTATCAACAAGATAGCTAGAAGGGGAGGAAGCTTTGTGAAGGTCTGATACATCTCACCGAGTTTCTATCTAAATGATATAATCTTTGACCGGTTTTGTATCTGGCGTGATTAGCTGACCTTAGACGCCCCATAAGGGTGGAAAGTCGATTTTTTGCAAAAACGAGCCAAAAACTGCCAAATACGGGCAGGGTCAGTATTGAAAAAGTGGTGAGAGTTTTCTTATGCTGGTCTCTTATGCCGGCCGGAGGATCGTTCAAATCTGTCTTTGGGAGAGCGCCAGAGTTTGTCTCTCGCGCTCCGGGTAGGATCAATCTAATCGGCGAACACGTCGATTACTTGGATGGATGTGTCATGCCTATTGCGATCGAAAAAGCGATCACTATTCATTTCGCCCGCTCCCGCAGCAGTAGGAGTCGGATCTTGCCGGATGGCTTTGGGCTAGATGAACCGGTTAGTTTCGATCCCAATAATTATTTCCGCCAGGGACCTGAAGAAGCTCAGTGGTTAAATTACGTGTTTGGTGTCATGGCCGGTTATCAGAATGAGGGTCTTGTTATACCGACGTTCGATGCGTTGATCACTTCGGACCTGCCCGCCGGAGCCGGCCTAAGTTCAAGCGCAGCACTAGAAATGGCAGTGGCCATGTTGATTGAGCAGTTGTCAGGATGTCAGAAGAATGTGGTTGAGCGCGCCCTCATCTGTCAGAAAGCGGAGCACGAATGGGCTGGGGTGCCCTGTGGGATTATGGACCAGTTCGCCAGTGGTGCCGGGAAAGTCGGTCAGGTGCTGCACCTCGACTGCCGCAATTTGTCTTACGACTATGTTCCCTTACCAGAGCGTATTTCTGTTTTAACAGCCGATACTCAGGTGAAGCATGCCCTCGGTGATGGCGAGTATCGACAGCGTCGCGAAAGCTGCGAGCAGGCGGCTGAGATTCTGGGGATCCAGTCCTTTCGCGATGCCACGATTGAGCAGGTTGAAGCTGCCCGTGAACGGTTGGGCGAACTTTTGTATCTACGGGCGCGTCATGTCGTGGGTGAGATGCATCGCGTTGAAAGCTTTGCCGATGCCCTGAGGAATGATCAAGTTGATCGCATAGCCAAACTGATGCGAAAAAGTCACGAATCGCTTCGTGACGACTTTGAGGTCAGTTGCGAGGAATTGGACGTGCTCGTGGAGGCTGCCTATGAATTTGGCACCGATAAGGGCCTGATCGGTTCACGAATGACTGGGGGCGGTTTTGGTGGGTCCACCGTTTCCCTCGTCAAAAGAGAGGCTGCGGATGCGCTTAAGGATCACCTCGAAAAATCTTTTCAGGAAAAGTTTGGCCGCGCCCTCAATTGTTTTATAACATCCCCAGAGAACGGGGCCCACTGCGAGTCTTTGTGAGCTTGCCTAGAATCAATTTATTAATCAAAACCCTAACATAATGAAATCCCTAACCCTTGTTTTACCCCTTGTAGCCATGAGCGCGCTGCTGAGTTCTTGCGATAATGGAGGCGAAGCTACTGCTGGTGGTGAGTCTAAGACTGAACCCGTTAAGGGCGCCCAATCAGTTTCTGAAGCGATTTTTGGTCAGATGCCAGATGGTGCTGATGCTAAGATATTCACCCTGACCAATGCCAACGGTATGGAGGCGAAGATAACCGAGTATGGCGCGATCCTTGTTTCTCTGACAACTCCGGATAAAAATGGCAACCTCGCCGACGTGACGCATGGTTACGACACGCTTGAAGGTTGGCTCACTAATACATCGTACTTTGGTGCGACGGTCGGGCGGTTTGGCAATCGCATCGCTGACGGTAAGTTCACGCTCGAGGGCAAAGAATATACGCTGGCAACCAACAACGATCCCGGCGGTATCCCCTGCCATCTTCATGGAGGGATCAAGGGATTCGACAAGGTTCTATGGAAAGGGGAGAGCTTTGAGGGCGAAGGAGCTCGTGGGGTGAATCTTACTTATGTGAGTCCTGACGGCGAAGAAGGTTATCCTGGCACTCTCACGACTGTGGTCACTTACACCCTGACTGATAAAAACGAACTCGTCTGGGAAGCGCGCGCTACCAGCGACGCTCCTACGGTTCTCAATGTCGTGCACCATTCCTACTGGAATCTGAGCGGTGATGCCACGACCTCAATCAATGATCATGAATTGACTCTCTATGCAGAGCATTATCTGCCCACGAATGCTGGATTGATACCAACCGGAGATGTCGCTTCTGTCGCCGGGACACCGATGGATTTCACATCCCCTCATGTCATCGGTGAGCGCGTTGAGGCAACTTTTGAAGCACTCGAACTGGGAGCCGGATATGATCACGCCTGGGTATTGAGCGGCGAAAAAGATGGAGACCTCAACAAAGCGGCTCGTCTCAAGGATCCCGAAACGGGTCGGGTCATGACCATTTCAACGAATCAACCGGCCATCCAGTTTTACGGTGGAAACTTCCTCGACGGGACTGTGACGGGTAAAGGAGGAGTGGTTTACGAGCATCGCACCGCGCTGTGTCTTGAGACTGAGAACTATCCTGATGCGCCCAATAATCCGGAGGCACCCTCTGCCGTGCTCAGGGCCGGGGAAACCTATTACCATAAGATGGTGCACGCTTTTTCCGCGGAGTGAATCGCTTCATTTGATTGAGATCTTGCTATGACGATCGTGACTTTCATTCTATTTACCGGCCTCGTGGCCTTCCTGACGTGGTGGATCACCCGAGGGAAGACAACTAACACTGAGGACGGCTTCTTTCTGGCCGGTCGCAGCCTCACTGGACTGGTGATTGCCGGCTCCCTGCTCCTCACCAATCTATCGACCGAACAACTCGTTGGCCTTAATGGCGGCGCTTTCAAGGAAGGCCTTTCTGTGATGGCATGGGAAGTCATTGCCGGTATGTCGCTCGTCGTGCTCGCTCTGTTCTTCCTTCCTCGTTATCTAAAATCTGGAATCGCAACGATTCCCCAATTTCTGGAGGAACGCTACGGGAGCGGAACCCGTGCCCTGACGACGGGTATTTTCATTGTGGCCTACATGCTGATCTTGCTTCCGTTTGTTCTCTTCAGCGGGGCCAGCGCTCTCGCTTACATGCTCGACCTGCCGACGCAGTTGGACATGAGTGCCAAAGGAACGATCTGGACGGTGGTGGCCTTCATTGCCATCGTCGGTTCGGCCTACGCGATATTCGGCGGTCTTCGAGCGGTGGCGGTTTCGGATACCTTCAATGGGCTCGGCCTTCTCATTGGCGGCCTCATGATTACCTATTTTTCCTTTAAGTATGCAGCCGGCGCAGACGGTACGTTCTCCACCGTTATCGCTGACATCAAAGCAGATAATCCTGATGCTTTTGCCTCCCTCGGCAGGGAAGGGGAGGATGTGCATTGGCCAACGCTGTTCACTGGGGTTTTGTTACTCAACTTCTTTTACTGGTGCACCAACCAGCAGATCATACAGCGCACCTTCGGGGCCAAAAATCTCGCGGAAGGTCAGAAAGGTGTCTTGCTTGCTGCCTTCTTCAAGATCTTTGCTCCGATCATTCTCGTTTTGCCGGGAATCGTCGCACTTTACGTTGCCAACCAGGACGCTGAATTTAACGAATTACTACTCAATGGTGATGGAGAACGCGACGACTCCAAAGTTTACGGATCGTTGGTGCGAACTGTCCTGCCTCCGGCTCTGACCGGTTTTTTCGCCGCGGTCGTGGTGGGGTCGATTCTTTCGACGTTCAACTCGGTATTGAACTCGAGTGCGACGCTTTTCTCGCTGGGGGTCTATAAAAAAGCAATCAATAAAGAGGCTACCACGGAGCAGGTCGTGAAATCCGGTCGCTGGTGCAGCGCTCTTGTGGCGGTGTTTGCTGCCATTGGGGCACCGCTTATTTTTATGGGGCGTGACGGGATCTTTGGCTATTTTCAGAAGTTGAACGGTGTTTACTTCATCCCACTGCTGGCAGTGATTCTCGTCGGTATGTTCAATAAGAGAGCCAGTGGACAGTCTGCTGTCGTTTCCATCCTTGTAGGTCTTGCAGTCATGATGTGGGGCACTTTCTTGGGTGGTGACACCATTGGTGCGGTCTTTGGATCGGGCTACCATTTCATGGGAGCCGTCTTTCTTGGAGTGGTCATTCTCCAATTGGTCCTCGGCACCAAAATGAAGCGCGAGGAGCCTTATGTTCAGCAGGACGCCAAAGTGGTCGATCTGACACCTTGGAAGCCAGCTCCTATAGTTGGTGGTGCTCTCATTGTGACCGTCCTTGTTCTCTACATTGCACTGGCCAAGGGCTGACCTAGAAAGGCTCAGTCTCTTCCTGAGGCTCGAGATACTGTCGTGTCTCGGGCTTGCGGATGGGCAGGCAACTTATTATTTGTGGGCCGCTCCCTCTTTTTTATAGGAATTCGATCAGCGGTAACTGCTTTCCAGTGAATCCTACCCTCACGTTCGTGAAGGCAGGACGATTAGCATCGAACCAGCGATACAGAGGGCAACACCACAGAAGTCCCATAGGTCTGGCTTTTGTTTCTCTACAATGATCATCCAAAGAAGCGAGGCGAGGATGTAAACCCCTCCATAAGCAGCGTAGGATCGTCCAGCGACAGAACTGTCGACGCGAGTCAAAGCCACGGCAAATATCGCCAGAGAAAGAAGTCCCGGAATAATCCAGAAGCCGGACCTTGATTCGCGAAGCCACATCCAGAAAGTGAAGCAGCCCGCAATTTCAGCGATGGCTGCAATGAGGAACCAGAGGTAAGAAATCATGAAAATGAGGCAAGCATTCGCGACCTCAGCGAGGATTACCTTTTCAGGTTGCCTCAACCGTCTCGGCTTGTTGCTTCCCTTTCACGACTTTAATGCTGGCCACGATAACCAGAGCGACCCCAATGGGGAAGGCCACATAACCTGCCGCTGTGGTGTATAGAGCGTGGCTGACATCTGCTGCGAGGGCACCCGGATCGGAGCCTCCACTTAGCCTCATGGTGTCGAATGCCATGATCATTCCGAAAACGGTGCCTGCTAGACCCCAGAGCGGCCCAAGGGCCAGAATAATTCCGACAATCAATACAGTGATCCACTTCCTCATATCGTCTTATATCTATCGTCCTAAAAAAAGCCACGCCGGCTTCGGAAAGCTCAGGGTAAAGTAGGCTAGGGGCTCTATCCATTTTTTCAATGGCCGAGTTATTCACGTTTCTTCGCTGCCGACACAGTTTCTAGCTGAAATCTTGCTCTATCTCATTCTAATGCGGGTCATGGCTGGTAATTGAGGTAAATTATCCAAACCTAAAGCGGGTTTACTGTCTTCTCCCGAAACGCTCGTTACTTCCAGTTTGAATTTTGGATTGGTAATCCGATATTAGTTACAAGTTCTGCAAGTTCATCGAAATCCCAACTGCCTGCGAGGCCACTCGGTTCGCCAGAGTGAGAGTGATTTGAGCAGAGAAAACAAATATTGATCTGTCCGACAATCTCTTCGGACCCGTTGTAGAATACGAAGGCGTGATGCGGCCAGAAACAATCGACTACGGGCCGCTTTGGATGAGTTCCGGTGACCGCGGCTTTCAGTTTAGCAACCTGCTTGCCAGTTAAGATAATGCCCGCTTCAGGTATCCGAGTTGCGTTTAAGCTTCCATCCGGATTGAGGATACGATCAAAGGAAACCTTGTCCTCCCAGTTCATCCGAAAAGCGCGAACCTCTAGCGGGTCTGAAAAGCGCCAACGATCCGGTTGCGAATCATTGGCGCATGAAGTGATCATCAATGCGAGGAGTGATGTGAGGAGAGCCTTTTTCATAATTTAACTTACGACCATCCCTTCCAATTCCCCAATCGGGAAGCTGTAAAAAAAGTGTCAAGCCGGGTATCCGCTTCTGTCAGTTGTATTCATTGGATAAGTCTTGGTGGGACTGATGATTCTTATCCCTGTTTGGCAACGTGTCTCGATATCTGAGACGCTTTCGACCCACCAGGGGTCAGGTGTCGAGATTAGCCGTTTGTTCTGCTCTGACTGCTCTTTCCTCTTAGTTCCAAATCCACCATCACACCGTCAGCCGGTTTGGTGGAAACTCCTGCACTAGCTGAGGTGTGATCATGCACTGCCTCAAACTTGAATAGTTTGACCATGGCCCCGACAACCAGGCCAACTTCAAGCAAACCGAGTGATCTCCCGGGGCAAAACCGCGGACCATGTCCAAACCCAAAATGAAGCATATCCTTAGGGGAGATCCCTTTCTCTTTGATGACCGCCCACCGTTCAGGCGCAAAAACATCGGCGGGGTAGCCCGTCAACTCTTCCCCCCAGATTTCTTCGCAACGGTTCGAATGCCAGATATCCAGCCGGATATGGGTGCCGGCGGGAATCATCATTTTCCGATGGTCAGAGGTCTCTACCCAAGTGTCTTGGGTGGCTCTCCGCGGAAAAAAGTAAAGCGCCGGTGTTAATCGCAATGTCTCCTCAAGCACCAGGTTCAAGTTTGGCGCACCGGTGAAGTCGTCGGGATCATAAACGTCCATATCCTTCACCTCCTCATGCACTTTTTCCTGCCATTTCGGATGATGGGATAAATGGCTTATCGCCCAAGTGGCAAATGACGTCGTCGCTTCCATCGCCCCGGCCAGGAAGACGCGTATATTGCTGCGCAGTGCCTCATCCGAGGCATCGGATTTAAACTCTTTCCATAAACCGAGATTTTCTGCTCTCCCTGCAAGGGCAATATCGGTTAATTCCTCAAACGCCATACGGTGCTCACGCAAGATTTTGCTCCTCCCGGTAAGTGTTAACGCAATGGCTTGCCCCTTTGGCGCCACGGTATCGCGAACCATGAAATCGATCATGTAAACCAACGCTGGCGCGTATCGGTCCCTCAACTCTTCGTAAGACACATTACCGCCAAAGAAATTGTTCACCAACATCTCTAACATGACCACCTTGATCTCAGGATCCAGTTCGATGCGGGTTTTCTGCTCACCGCTCTCTTCCTGTATTGCTCGTAAAAGTTCCAATCGTTTCCGGACTGTATTTCTAAAGGTTTTTTCGAAGCCATGAAACTTCTGCGGCTGAAACAGGTTTGACCGGCTGAACGGTTTGGCGACCAGGCTTTTCTGGCGGCGCCAGATTGCCCCATTAGCATAGAGTAAAGAGTCTTTGCCCGTCGCTCGGGCAATCCCGGCGGTAGGACTCGTGTCCCGATCAAACTGCCCTGGCTTATCTCCTGTGTCCGCTTGGATTGCCTTGATGATCCCCGGGTCGCGAGTCACCAGAACCGGCGGGAAGCCACCAGCATAAAGATAGCGGTTATGGGCTCCCCAGCCCTCCTCGTTTTGCGTGCCTGTATAAAATGCTTCAAAAATCTGGATTGGCTCCTTGTAATTCCAGGGAAGGGGTACTGGTGAGGTGGGTCGCCCTGGACTGAATAGGGAGACTCGAGTCGGAAGACAATCTCCATCAAATGGATTGCCTCCCTTGATCTGCTGAAAGATACGTTTTATCCAAGTTCTCAAAGACATTTAAATTTGGTATTCACAACGTAATTCTCAGCATATTCTTTGGCTTAGGTCAAAGGTAAGTCACCTACGACCGAGAACCTAGGTGGTTCTCGACCTGCTTGCTCGCTCCCGTGGAATCGGAGTCTACTCTCTCTGTCGGAAGATTCGAAATAACAATCCCAAATCTGTGCGGTTGGGCGTTGCTAAGTCAGGCGATTTCCCGTCATATTCTGTGGGGTTCACTTCAATAGGTTGAGAGGACCGACTAGATGAGTAGCAATGAATCCATCCTCCAACAGTTGGAGCAAGATCCCGGAAACTGGGATTTGCGTATCCGAGTGATCGAGAATGCCGTTCGGGGAAACGACATGAACGAGGCTCGCCGCCTTGTCAGGGAGTCGCCGGATGACATCATTACCAAAGACGAGATCAAGGTGAGGTTACACGCTCTGCTGACCGGTGGGCCTGTGGCGCTTGGAGTGTCGGAAACCGAAGAAGTCTCGGAGAAAACGGAGCCAGATAAAGAGCCTGAGTCTGAGCCAGTCAAAGAAACTCTGAAGGAGGTCCGCCGCGACGAAGAGCCCGGGCCGGTCCGCTCGGAGCCGAATTCTGTGGTCATGGAGCAACCGAAGGCGTGTGCGTTTGACGAAGACTTAGATGGCGGCCTCGGCGCGTTGATTGAGCGGGATGATGCCGGCCCGGTTGAATCCGATTTTCAGGTTGAGAAGCCACGCGGAAGAAAGGCGGCGCCAACAGTTGACTGGGAGGAGGTCAGGGCAAAATGGGACGACTACGATGGAGATCTTGAACTCGTCGGGGGATTACTGCCTCAAGCGCAGGGACGTTTCGCTACCTCGGCGGATCGTATTTCTTCATTCTCCGTGGCGCTTTTGGTGCACCTTGTGATTTTTATTCTTATCGGGCTAGTCGTTATCAATGTTCCAATGCCCAAGCCACCGCAGTTGGTCGTCTCGGTGCCCCATGAGAGAGAATCAGAGCTCACGGTGACGCGAATCACCCGTCCAACGCCAGTAGTGAAGCCATCAGCAGCAGCAGCCCAACCGGTTGATGTTTTGAGTTCGGTTAGCCCCTCGGCGTTCACGGTGCCTGAGTTGGATGATTCGGACAATTTTGAGATGTCTTCTTTGGTAATGGGGCTCCAGGACTTCGGGCAGGGGATGAGTTTTTCAACCAACTCGGATGCTGAGTCGGATGTGAACTTCTTTGGTATCTCAGGCAGCGGTAAGAAGATTGTGTTTATCATTGATGCCACTCCCTACATGCTGGTGGATGAGAAGGGAGGTATGACGGCATACAACAACGTGAAGGAAGAGGTTTCCATCATGCTGGCCAATTTAAAGCGAGGAACCCAATTTAATATCCTGCTTTATGAAGGTAAAAAGCTGGTGGCGTTTCGCAATGAGATGGTCTCAAGCCTGCCATCAAACCTGCGCACCGCGATTGCTTGGATGGACCCGCTTAACCGTAGCTACGATCAACTCGGCCTTAGCAAGCAGTATGGGCCGTCGCAGACGGTGAAGGATGCCGAGGAGCTGCCGCTGCAGGCAACTGATGTGGCTCACTACACTAAGGCGATCCAAAAGGCGATGGAGTGGCATGCCAGCGCTATATTTTGTATCACAAGTGGTTGGCGAGGAATGGGGCGGTCACCAACTCAGGAGATGCTCGAGGAGATGAAGGAGAACCCTCCGGAACGAGGGACTCCCGGTGAATTGAATGAACAGGATCAGGAACGATGGAAAAATGCGGTCGCTGAGACGAGGGCGTGGTTAGAAAAAGAGAACGCAGCGCGTCGGGAGAAAGGAATCGATCCGAAAGTGGTGACGAATTTTACCACGCTTGTTAGGGAGATAACTGGCAAGACACCGCCGCGTCGTAGAGGGGGTAGTCCGCAAAGTAATCCTTTCGAACTTCCACGTATCACCCCGGAGGATGTTGAGGAACATTTCAAGCAACTGGTAAGATACGGCTATAAAGAAGACGGGCGAGATGAGCCGAGTGTCCACATGGTCCTCTTCCTTGGGGAAGGGCAGGATGCTGGTAATCACGAGGATCATTTTCGTAACCTGACTCGACAGAATCGGGGGAAGTTAAAAGTGCTGCGGGGACTGGCTGCTCTTGAGGACCTGACGGGACAGTGAGAATTTTACAGTGTAACAGTCGCGATAACGGATTCTTACAAATCCGAGTCGAATTTCGACAAATCAAGAGAACATTTCCGCAGACCTATCCTTTTCCGAAACCCGAAAAATAGGGCAGAATTAGGATTTCTTCGACAGAGGGCTTATTTATGAAACGTCTTACTTTTTTTCTAGTTTTTGTTTTTTTCCTGGTAGCCAGTGTCCGGGCAGAAAGGCCTAACGTTCTTCTTTTGCTAGTGGACGATCTTAAGCCTGCCGTCCGAGAATATGGAGACGAGACGGCGATTACGCCTCACCTCGATGCCTTGGCACAGAGTGGGATGCGTTTTGACTTGGCCTATTGCAACCAGGCAGTCTGTGCTCCGTCACGTTACACGCTCATGCTGGGATCCCATTCCACATCGACCGGTCTTTACAGTCTCGGAGGCAACTTGAGGCAAACAATTCCGGACGCAGTTACGATTCCCCAGCACTTCGCAAAGCATGGTTACCGCACGGAGTCACTCGGCAAAGTGTTTCATATTGGACATGGCAACCAAGGCGATCCGGATTCTTTCTCAGTGCCACATTTCAAAGAGAAGGTCATCGAGTATCTCGACCCTACCAGCAAGCCTGATGGTAAACTGACTCGAGAGGAAGCCATGTTCCAGAACGTGCCGGCACCCCCCGGAGGCATGAACCAACTTCCTCGTGGCGCGGCATACGAATCGCCGGATGTGCATGACGACGCCTACGCCGATGGACGTGTCGCTGCTGAAACTATTCGTCGATTGGAGGCTGCCAAGGAGCGAGCGAAGGAAGGAACTCCTTTTTTCATTGTCGCGGGATTTGCGCGCCCTCATCTACCTTTCTCTGCCCCGAAGAAATATTGGGATCTTTATGATCCCGAGCAACTGCCGTGGCCGGAGAACGAGGTGTTGCCTGATAAATCGCCCGCAGTGGCTCACAAACGTGGAGGTGAGATTCGCAATTACTTTCCGGTTCCAGATAAAAACGATCCGGCAGAAATTCCGGAGAACGTGAGACGAGCATTGATCCACGGATACTACGCCAGCACGAGTTATGTCGATGCCCAGATTGGACGGGTAGTGGACGGGTTGGAAGAGCTTGGTCTTGATGACGACACCATCGTTGTGCTGTGGGGTGATCATGGGTTTCATCTGGGAGATCTCGGTATCTGGACCAAGCACACTAACTATGAGCAAGCGAATCGCATTCCGATGCTAATACGGGCGCCGGGTGTCACTGAGCCGGGTTCGTCTACTGACCAGCCGGCAGGTAGTGTTGACATTTATCCCACTCTTGCGGAGTTGGCCGGACTGCCGGCACCCGAAGGACCTCAACCTGTCGATGGGGTCAGTTTAGTTCCGGTTCTGAAGGATCCAGAAGTGAGAGTGCGTGATCACACGTTTCATGCCTATCCAAAAGGAAAAATGGGGAGAGCGATTCGCACAGAGCGTTTTCGTCTCGTGGAATGGAAGAAGCCGGGTGCGGATGAGGCGACAGCTGAACTGGAGCTGTATGACTACATCAGTGACCCGTTGGAGACAAGAAACCTGGCGTCGGAACGAAGCGAAGTCGTGAGCGAACTGAAGAAGATGCTGGCGAGATATCCCGAGGCAAAATCCAAGTCATCAGGAAAATCAAAAGGAGGTAATAAGGAGTTGGAAGGAGCTTCAAAGAAGACGGCAGAAGTAGGCGGTTCAGATGATCAATCCGGCACGCCAGATATTCAGAAAAAGCCGATCTCAATCGTGGTGGAGGCGAAGCCTGACCCAAACGCAAGCGGTGTTATTCTGGCTCAGGGAGGGAGAGAGCACGGCTATGCGATTCATATTGTGGAGGGAAAGCCGACTTTTGATGTTCGGGTAGACGGTAAAGTGACCCGCCTGCAGGGCGAAGAGATTGGGAAGGGGCCCGTTCGGATTGAAGCTTATCTCGGGCCGAAAAACATGAGGCTTATCGTAAATAGTGGAGAGAAACTAGCGACAGCCTCGCCCGGACTGATTCCGGTGCAACCTAAAGACGGCGTCTCAGTGGGCTTGGATGCGCTTTCTTCAGCAGGGGATTACGAGGCACCCAATCGTTTCAATGGCACTGTTCTGTCGACGCGAATTTCGGCGGGTGGGGAACCACCTGCTGTCGCTGCGGTGATGGACCGTGTAGAGCTTGAAGCCGGCTTCAAATCTCACGATCGAGCGTTGTTTGTTAAGGAAGGATGGATCCGTGATCCTTACATCAGTCGCGGCAGTGACGATTGGTTCTATCTCACTGGAACAACTCCCAACCCGGGTGATTCGAGAGAACAGAGTGATCCCTACAACACCGGCTTGGGCGAGCAGTCTCTTGTTGGGTGGAAAGCACAAGTATTTCGCAGTCGTGATCTCATCGATTGGGAATCGATCGGGACCCCTTTTTCTCTGAAGGACGGCATCTGGTATGGAGCCGACCGGGCTGCCTTCGACGATTCTGATCTGGAACAGTGGAGATTGTGGGCACCGGAGTTGCACTGGGTGGAGGAGATGAATCGCTGGGCATTAGTTCATACCAGTCCGTATCCTTTAAAGAAAGCCAACCTCGCGATCAGTGGTTCGGACAAGGTTTCGGGCCCTTGGGAAAACCCAATGGGGACAGCGATTGAACGGCGGCATGATCCTTCATTGTTCAAAGACGATGACGATACTTGGTGGTTGATCTGGGGGGCGACAACGATCGCGCCATTAAAGCCGGGATTCACCGATTTTGCGTCAGAGCCAGTTAATATCCACCCGGCAGGGAACACAGAGAAGATGGGGCACGAGGGATGCCTCATTATGAAAATTGAAGGTAAATACGTGCTGTTTGGAACGGGGTGGTCGACCCATATGGGGCGACGTGGCAGCTACAATCTCTACTATGCCACGGCCGATAAGATCACAGGCCCCTACAGTGAACGTAAATTTGCCGGGCGGTTCCTTGGCCATGGTACGCCTTTCCAAGATAACGACGGCCGTTGGTGGTGCACGGCCTTCTACAATGGGAACGTTCCGCCGGTGAGTCGCGTTGGGATTCAGGATCGCGATCTAAGCGAGACAGCCCAAACCATCAACCAGAGGGGTACTACCTTGGTGCCTTTAGAGGTGAAGCTTAAGAAAAACGGTGAACTTTACATACGGGCGAAAGATCCCGACTACGCAACCGTTGGTCCGGACGAGGCACAGGAGTTCGAGTGAGTAAAAAAGGCGCCTTAAGCCCGCTTTTCTCGGAGGATAAAGATCGGAGCCATCGCCTTCGCCGTGCCTTCTTGCTACGTCTTTCCAGACTGCTGGCGACGACGTCGGCGGTTTCGATTTTGTGAGGTGTTCGCGGACTGCCCGCCCCGGTTGCCACTTGAAGTCTTTTCACGGTTTCCATTTCGATTACGACCGTTCCGATTCCCGCGACGCGGGTTGCTTCCCCGCTCGCGACGACTTTGTTTCTGAAGGCTTTCGTCCTTGTCTCCTGCTTGAGGTTCACGATGGAATGGATGGCTGTCATCAACCGGAACGCTCATACGGATATTTTTCTCGATCTGGCGCAGGAGTCCCTGACTCAGTTCGTCGCAGAATGAGATGGCGCGACCTTCGGCGCCAGCCCTCGCCGTGCGCCCAATACGGTGCACGTAAGAGTCAGGCTCATTGGGAAGATCAAAATTAACGACCAGATCAATTCCTTTCACGTCGATACCGCGGGCGGCAATGTCGGTTGCGACCAGTACTCGGATTTTGCCAGATCTGAAATCTTCGAGCGCCCGCACGCGAGCCGTTTGAGATTTGTTCCCGTGGATGGCGGCTGCGGGTATCCCTTTTTTAGAGAGATTCTCGGCAATACGGTTGGCCGCGTGTTTCATGCCGGCGAAGACGAGAGTGAGACCTTCGTCATGATTTTCGAGAAAATGAGTGAGCAGTCCTTGCTTGTCTGACTTGGCAACGTGGCAGACTCGTTGATCGATTTTCTCAACGGTGGTTGCGGGCGGGGTGACCTCGACATGTTTCGGCTGGGTCAGAATCGTGCTAGCGAGTTCAATGATGGAATCTGGCATCGTCGCAGAGAAGAAGAGCGACTGCCGTTTGGTAGGCAATTCTGCGATGATTTTGCGGACGTCATGGATGAATCCCATGTCGAGCATGCGATCCGCTTCGTCGATAACGAAAACTTCAAGTTGCCTCAGATTGATATGACCCTGGCCAATGAGGTCGAGTAGTCGTCCCGGTGTGGCGACGAGGACTTCGGGGCCTTTTTGTAGGGCCCGAACCTGTGGGTTCTGACCGACTCCCCCGAAGATAACCTCTGATTGAAAACGAATGTGAGTCCCATAGGCTGCGAAGCTTTCCTCAATCTGGATAGCAAGCTCACGCGTTGGAGCAATAACGAGAACACGTGGTGACTTCGGAGTCCGCCTCTTAGGGTTTTGGGAAAGGTGCTCGAGGATAGGTAGGGCGAAAGCGGCGGTTTTGCCCGTTCCCGTTTGGGCGCAGCCCATGACGTCGTGCCCTTCAAGGACATAAGGAATGGTTTGTTCCTGAATAGGGGATGGAGTTGTGTATTGGCGCTCCCGAAGGGCGCGTTGAATGAGGTCACCAAGGGCCAGTGAATTGAAAGTAATCGACATGAGAAAAATTGGGTTTGAACCAAACTGCGAAAGAGCGAACCGACTAATTTAGGCCCATAACATCAGAGAAAAAATCCTCTCTGCGCTTTTTGCGGGGTGGTGTCGGTGAATCAGGTAGCCCAGAATCAATCCTCACCGATGAAACTGATTGGGAAAACCGAGGTGCACGAAGGGTGCCGAAACCCGGTAAGCGAGCCAATAAACTCGTCGTGAACTCGCCGAAAGCAAATGCTTTCTAAGATTGCCGCATTAGCCACCCGATCGAACTAACTCGATCGAGTGAACGTCGATGGCTTCCTCTCCAGGTATCTCCGGGGCGCTCAATTGGAGTAATTGAACGCCACGTTTCAGCTCCAAAATTCCCAGTTCAAGCGGGATAAAATCTTTCACGATGTAGTGAGAGTTTTTGATGCGTTCTTTGGAGTTGTCGTAGAAGGGTGGGTCGAATGCTCTAGTAACTTTTGCCTCAGTACTGTCTCCGCCAAGTTCGGTAAGTCGCAGGGTCGCGCCGACATCACTTTCTCGGCACGTATAGTAAACAATAGCCTGAAAGGTTCCACCTTCGTTAAGTTCCACCGAGAACATGATTGAGTCATCGGGGCTTTTCCAGTTCTCGAAGAACGAATTGTTGGGAGCTTTTGAACTTCTAGTGATGCTGGGCCCTTGCTCAATGCCGTCGCGAGCCGGCAGGGTGGTTGATCGGTCGTAGCCGACGGCGTAGGGTCGGTTGGCGAACTGATCGTGGTATGCTCCCATCTCAGCCCGAAAGCCAAACGCCGCATTACGGAGTTCCTCTGCCAGTTCGGGGAACTGTTCCGCAACGTCATTGGTTTGACCGCGGTCAATCTCGATATCAAAAAGAGCCCCTTCGTTATCGAGTCGAAAACGACTGGTGCGAACGCTGATCTTATTGCGCCATGTGTTGAAGATCATGCGCTCGGGTAAGTTGTTTTTTTCTCCCGTGAGCAGGCCTGCGAAACTGCGACCATCGATGGGATGGAGTTCGACAGATCTCCTCTTGTTGATCTCGGTTACGGCGTTTTCAAGGGAGATGTCGGTTAGGATGCTAAGGGTAGGCAGGAGATCAATGACGGACGTAACAGATTCAATCTTGGAGCCGGGCGCAATTTTTCCGGGCCATTGGATCACAAAAGGAGAACGCAATCCGCCTTCTTCGATGCTGCCCTTGCGTCCTTTCATGCCGCCATTCCAGCGGTATGAGTTGGGGCCGTTGTCAGATAGGAAGAGAACGATGGTGTTTTCTTCAATGTTGAATTCATCCAGTGTCTTAAGGATGCGGCCAACATTCCAGTCGATATTTTCCACCATGGCGAGAGCCGCCCGGGTCATGTTGATGTCTTCACGTTTCCCTTCGTGAAACTTCATTTCAGGATCAGCATCAGCGAATTTGTCGAACCACTGATCATCAATGATCATAGGGGAGTGGGGAGTGTTGTAGGGAATGTAACAGAAGAAGGGCTGTCCGTTGGTTGATTTGATGAATTCGATGGCATGATCGGTGAAGTCATCGATGACATAGCCATTGCCTTTGATCTTTTTTTTGTTGTGGTCCAGCGGCGGGTCGAAGTAAGCGCCCCAGTGGCCCGAGGTGAAACCGTAGAACTCGTCGAAACCACGGTCGTTGGGGTGATAGGGAGATTGAGTGCCGCTATGCCATTTGCCAAACGCACCGGTAGCATAGCCGTTAGCCTTGAAGACCTCAGGCATGAGGACTTCATCGGTATTGATGCGGCCCTCGCCTTGACTGACCCCACTAACTCCCGTGCGCGGATGGTAGCGTCCAGTGAGAAATTCAGCTCTTGTGGGGGCACAGACCGCACAAACATAAAAATTTTCGAGGGTAGCACCCTTCGCGCCGATTGAGTCTATGTTCGGGGTAGAGAGGTTGGTGTTGCCGTTGCTGCTGAGATCGCCCCAGCCCTGGTCATCGGTCAGGAAGACAATAATATTTGGCCTCTCTTCCGCGGACAGTCCGAAAGAGAGCAGCAATACAAAGAAAGAGAGACCCATTCGCATTTTTGAATCGTCATTTGAATCGACAAGATGAGCTACTCCCGATTTGCGCCGTTTAGATTGTCGACTGGGTTTACTTGATTCTCAGGGCCATGGGGTCGGCTCCGACGAGATGCGTGATGGACTCAAGAGGTTAGCGGCAGGACCAGAGCAATCCTTGAGAGAAAAGTGACTGAATCAAGCAGTTGCTTGTCAAAGCGTTTGCCTCAAGATTGGAGCGGTAATGAAGAACACACCAATCTACCTGGCGCTGGCCGCTATTTTCTTTGCTACCGATCCTGTTTTTTCGATAGCGGAGGAGTATTCGATTGCATTGCCTGAAAGCGATGAGGGTATTCCCGGGCAGGGAATGTTATCCCCCGAGGGAGACTGGTTCAAGGCCCACTGGACAAAACGTCGAACTCATTTCGAATCCCGTCGCGATGAAGATCGTGGGGCGCTTTTCTTTGTCGGCGACTCGATCACTCTGGGATGGGGTGATAATTTCAAAGGCTATTTTGACGGAGTCAAAATAGCGAACCGGGGCATCGGGGGCGATACCTCTCGAGGCGTGATTTATCGACTCCAGCGTGACGTAGTTTCGCTGGATCCTTCCGGTGTGGTTATTTTAATCGGAACCAATGAGCTTGGCGGTGGCGCTGCTCCCGAGGTGATTGCCAGTGACATGAAAGTGATTGTTTCGGAGTTGAAAAAACATTCGGCCGAGATGCCGATCATCATCAATACGATGTTTCCAAGTTCGGAAGCTAAGCAGCGTCCGACCGAGGTGATCCAGGAGGTTAACCGTCTCGTGGCCGAGGCCGTGAAAGGTGATCCTCAGGTGATCTTACTCGATACCTTCACTCTCTTTGCTGACGGGAATGGAGATTCAAAAGCTGAATTTTTTCCGGATCGGATTCACCTAAATGAAGAAGGTTATGCAGTCTGGGCGGCGTCCCTGCGACCACTCCTCGCCACTTTCGGCTATACCGACACGGAGGCGGATAAATTTGAAATAGAGGAAGGATTCGAGAGCCTCTTCAATGGCAAAGATCTGACGGGCTGGGGATTCCGAATCACGCCTCCGCGAAAGCAACCCAAGAAGCCGCGACCAAACGCGCCGGTGTGGGTGGAAATATCTGAACCGGAAAATTTCGATGGTAAAGTTTCAAGCAGTGATGGCCGTTACCAGGTCGTTAACGAGCGGCTGGTCGTGACGACCCCTGCGGAAGGACGGCGGATTCAACAGTTGTGGACACAGAGAGAGTTTCCCAATGACTTCACGCTTCGGCTTGAATTTAGAGCCACACCCAATGCTGATAGTGGTGTCTTTATCCGGCAGCCACAGCTGCAGTGTCGTGATTATGCTCTCGCGGGTCCATATACCGAATTGGAGGCCTATCGTCCGCAGGATTGGAATGAGCTTGAGGTGGTTGTGACCGGTAGTTTGGCGCGAGCGACGTGCAATGGTGAACTGCTCGAAGAAGAGTGGCCCGTTCCGGCGGTTGGCCCTATCGGACTTGAAGGCGACCGCGGGCAGATGGAATACCGCCGTATTCGAATGAGGGAGGATTGATGAAGCCGACCTCTAAATTAGGAGAGACGACAACGCCTGACGGGTCCCGGTTCTCCCTACACGAGCACGACGGGGACTACTTTCTCAAGATTAACGGCGAACAACTGATGAGTTCGACGTGGACCTTGTCTGAACGGTTTCTAGCTGACATTGGTTGCCCCGGCGAACCGCCCGTGGAGGCTAAGCGAATTCTGATCGGAGGGTTGGGGCTGGGCTACAGCATGAAACGTGCGCTGGAGATCACGGGCCCTGAGGCGGAAGTCGTCGTAGCGGAATTGCTGCCCGAAGTCGTGGACTGGAATCGGGAGCACCTTGCCCATTTGAACGGTCAGCTAATGAAAGATCCACGCGTGGAGATCTATCAGGGTGATGTTTACCAAGCCATTCTTGAAGCGGCGAAGGGCAAGAGAAAAAAGTGGGATGCGATCTTGCTTGATACCGATAACGGACCCACTTCATTGATACAACCGCAGAACAAGCAGATGTATGACCGTCGTGGCTTCGGGATGATCTTCGATTCTCTTACTTCCGGTGCACGGGTGGCTTTCTGGGCGGCAGATGAAGAGCCGGGATTTGAGAAGCGCCTTCGCAAGTTCGGGTTTCGCGATACCGAGCGACATAAGATCAAGGCTCACGAGCGAGCTAAGAAAGCGACTCATCGAGTCTACGTGGGAGTGAAACCGTGCTGACTCACTGGTCGCAATTTGCCTCGAAACAGGGTAGCTTTCGAGAATGAAGCTCTCTCAAAATCAGCTCTGGCGGAAAGAGAATAAGTTTTACCGTATCGTCCGACTCGAGCGACTGGCGGTTGACTACAAGGAACTTGATCCGATGGATCCGGATAAGGGGGATCACTATTCTGTTTCAAAAAAAGAGTTTTGTCGCCTTATCAAGAACGGTGAAGTGGTTGATCAAATCTGAGTCACTCCAGGGTCGCAGGGAAATTCTTCCTGATCGGCAGTAGCACTGAAATCGCTTGTTCTGAAAAAATCAGCTCAATCGCTGCGGGACCTGCCCTGCACTAGGAGTTCGTGAGCAAACGACGGCCCGATGATAATGAGTTGCCATTCCGTTTTGATGGGTTCGCCCAAGGTTACTCAATGGTTTGCCCTGCCAGGTAGGCGATCAAATCGAGCACCTGTTCTTTTTCAAGGCCATTGATCAGTCCTGAAGGCATCGTTGAGACATTGGGACCGGCCGGGTTGCGATATTTCTCTCCAATAATGAGCGAAGGATGGATGATTGACTCAAGCAGAGCGCGAGAATCAAAGCGTGAACCGATTCCGCTGAGGTCAGGCCCAAGAATAGCGTTGATCGTAGAAATATCAGAAGTGATGCGGTGGCACACTGCACAGGCGGCTTGGTGGAAAGCGTTACGCCCGGCTTCCTGATCACGTTTAGCTAGGTTCGGTCCCAACTCGCCGGTAAAGTCCTTCATTTGCCAATCTTCGATATAATTGGCCGGATCGACGGTCACGGGGGGCGGGCCAGACTCAGGTGTGGCGGGTTTCAGTAACTCGGCAAGGGTGCTGCGTTCTGCATCGGAAAGAGCAGCGATAGCCTCGCGGCGCAGGTCCTGCGCGGCGCGGACATACCACCGTCCTCCGGGAAATTGTTCGAAGCGCTGCAGAGCTTTGAGATAGCGCCGTCGACGTTCGGTGCTCCAGCCTTTTTCTATGTAGCGCAGGTAAACGAGGTATTGCGACCAGTCCCGCGTATCGTCAGAATCTTCGAGTAGTGTCAGGGTTCGATCAATAATATGCGGTGTTTCGAGGTAAACGAGCAGTTCGCAGAGTTCGTGATTGGCTTTGCTCGATAGGGCCGGATAAAGGCGATTAAGCGTCTCGTTGACAATGATGAGAGTGTCTTCCTTCGGCTCACCCTGGCGGATAAAACTGACCTGGAGAGTACGGAGTAGAGTCAACAGGGTCGTGTCATCGACCTGGCCCTCTTTGATGATGTCACAAACAGCACTGACTAGATTACCCTGAGAAGCCGGGGTGCCAACGCGAGCGAGGGCAAGAAGCCCTTCGGGAGTTTTTAATTTTAAAACTTCCGACTCCCATTCAAAAAGAGCCTGATTCTCCAGCGCCACTCTCGCGGCGAAACGAATGAAGCGATCCGAGTGATCGAGATTTGCGAGAGCCAACCGCCTGCCCTCGTTGCCAACTTCTTTATGAAAAATTTCCAACTGGTGACGAAGCTCTCGCAACCTGCCGTCGTCCCAGCCCTGGTAGTTGAGTGTGTCTGGTTTCTCAGCGCCTCCCTCCCAACTAACCCGATAAAGCGCGGACTGAGTCCTTCGGCCTCCGGTGATGAACCAAAGGTCTCCGTCGTGAAACACGAAGTCAGTCAAGTTGAGGGGACGTCCTGAGAGAAATGTTTCCTCATTTCCGGTGTAGGTGGCTCCGTCAGGACGAAGGTGAACCGTTAGGAGTCGCCCATAAGACCAATCCGCAATAAAGAAGGCATCGCGCCATTTCTTTGGGAAGTTGGATTGGTAGCCAAAGCCGACTCCTGTGGGGGAACCTAACCCAATGTCGCATGCTGCGGGCAGCGAATCAGTGTAATAGTTAGGCCACTTTCCAGTCCCGCGGCGCCAACCGTATTCGCCTCCGCTGACAATGTGCAGCACTCTAGTGGGCTTATACCAAGCGAGCCCGGCATCCCATTCGCTGTCGGCGTCATAGACAAACATTTCCCCGTCTTTGTTGAAGTCCAAGTCGAGTGGGTTGCGCAGGCCGCCGCAGATGCGTTCGAAGAAGCTGCCGTCTTTGTCAGTCTTGAGAACATAGCCGGCGGGAGCAGGAAGCTTGTTCCAGCTGTCATCCCAGGGGTTGGGTATAAGCTGATCTTCGTCCCAGTTCTTGTAGGGAGAATAGTGAGATTCGTCGCTTTTGTTGAGCCATGGATTATTGCCGTGAACGAGGTAGATGGAGCCGTCGGGCCCAAGCCGCAGATGGTTGCGACCGTGTCCCACGCCTCCCGAGGTGGCGAGCAGGATTCTCTTTTCATCGAATTTATTGTCGCCAGTAGTATCCTTAAGGCGGAAGAACCCTTTTGAATTGTTGGCGTTGACGTAGAGTGCGTCGTGAGCCCAGAGGAGACCGCGACATTCTTCAAGATTGTCGTCAATGAGTTCTCGATTGATCATCCGCCAACTGCGGGAGGCCCTGTCTTTTTCGAGGGTGAGGCGGAGAATCCCTCTCTCCTCGATCCCGAGATAGAGGCATCCTTTGTCGTCGAAGGTCATGCCGACCCAAGAACCGTCTTCGGGGGCGGCGGCGTGAATCAGTTCGACGGCGAAGCCCTCGGGAGCCTGAATCGTCGTAGCTGGAGTCAGGGGATTTTCCCCGTCGGTCTTTGCCATTTTCCATGAATCGTAGGCATCGATTCGAGGCACGGGCACGGGTTTTTCACCTGCCGGCAGACTGTCTATGGCGACCAATGAAGCCAGTGAAAAGCTGACAGTGAGACCGATGTGCATAAGCAGGAGAATAGCAGACTGAGAATATTGGCCGAGAGGCAATTCAGTGGGATCGCGCCACAAAAAAGCGGGAGCCTTTCGGTTCCCGCTTCATTGAGAAATTGAATGGCTTAGAGCAATCAGTCTTTTTTGGGAGCCTTCGTGGCGCCTTTGCCGTTAATTTCGGGCGTCGCCGGAGCACCTGGCTGCTCAATCTTCGCTTTGCCTTCGAGAGTTGTGATGTATTCTTCGACCTTTTTTGCTTTTGCCTGTTCGAAGAGGGTAGTGGTGAGATTTTTCTTCACGTCAGCATAAGCCATTTCCATGGCTTCTTGCTTTTGGGTGACCTTGATAATGTGATAGCCGAAGTCCGTCTTTACGAGGCCTCCCACTTTACCCACTTCCTGTTCGAAGGCAGCTTTTTCAAATTCAGGAACCATTTGGCCACGACCAAAATCACCGAGACTACCACCATTCTGTTTGCTTGGGCAGTCAGAATGTTGGGCAGCAAGTTCTTCAAATGTGGCGCCTTCGTCGAGTTGTTTCTTGATACTTTCCGCCGATTCGAGTTTGGCAGCGAGTTCGGTGTCATCGGTAATACCTTGGGTGGACACGAGGATGTGAGAAGCGGCAATGGACTCCTGCTTCTCAAATTCGTCGGGATGCTCATCGTAGTAATTCTTTACTTCGGCTTCGGCAGGTTCAGTCACGTCAGCCGTCACTTGATCAACTAATTGACGGATCTTGGTATCTTCTTGGATCTGCTTTTTGATACGGTTGACGGGGACACCGCCGGAGGCGGCGAACTCCTCGAGAGAAGATCCCTCAGGGAGCCGATCTTCAATCTCCGCAAGGCTTTTGTTAACGGCTTCCTCGGAAGCCTTGAAACCTTCGGCTTCAGCAGCGTTGAGAAGCAATGTCTTGCGAACCAGATCTTGAATAATGACGCCCTGAACCTGTTGCTGAATCATGGCGAGTTGCTCGGGAGCTTGTTGTGCCATTTGGGCGAGCTGTTGGCCGTAGCGGGCCATCATCATTTCACGGACGTCTTCGGCCATGATCGGGGTGCCGTCGACGGTCAGGACCACAGGGTTCTCGGTCGGAGCGACTTGTTCTGAAGCATTCTGGGCTGGAGAGGCAGGCTGGTCCTGGCCGATAGCAGCCCCGAAAATCAGTGCGAGCGCTGCGACGAGGCTTCGCTGTAGGAGTGAGGGTTTCATAATCATAATCTTGGTAGGCTCCACGCTGGTTGGAAAACCGGGATCGGCAGCTTCGACGGCATTCTCCTACGAAACAACCCGTAAATGACCAGAAATGCGGCCGCAGAGCGGAGCATCAGTCGGGCGACGTCCCGATTGAATATTTCGTAACCCGCTGTCTTTGGATAAATAAAGAAACCTTAGAAAGAGAAGGGGCCTGTTGTTTCAATCATAAAGCCAATGGGCTTGATCGGTTTGGTGGGGGAGTTGGAGTGGTCATGGTCTCTCATGATCTGGTCCACTTGCTCCATATTGAAGTTGTGTTTATTACGATGAAGAAACCAAAGCCGACTCTTGTCCGCTCCGCCGCCTCGAGAAAAATAGGAGATGTCAAAGTCGGAAGCATAGGTGGAAATCCTCAAGGCGATAGATAACAATCTGGTCGGGGAATCCAACTTAAGCAGTGCCGAAGCGAATCGGTTGACTCACAGGATCACGAGTATGAGGATGAAATTGTAAGCCTACAGATGGAAAATCTCCCCAAAATAGCCGTGACCATGGGCGACCCGGCTGGTGTCGGCCCAGAAGTCTGCCTCGAGCTTCTTGCGAACGAAGAGGTGGCGTCGACTTGCGTCCCTATTGTTTTTGGTGATCGCGAGGTGCTGGATCGGTGTGCTGAAGTGACCGGTAGGCCGAAAGCTGAGCGACAGGTTGAGGAAGCCGGACTCAGTAAGTGTGATGGACCTGCGGTCTTTTCTGTGCCTTCAATTTCTCTTTCGGACTTCGAGCCGGGGACGGTCAATGCGGCCACCGGCGAAGCGGCTTACGCTTATATCGATCGGGCGATTCAGCTGGCACTTGCCGGTGTCATTCAGGGAGTGGCAACGGCACCGATCAATAAAGAAGCTCTCCGGGCAGCGGGGTATCCGCAGCCGGGACACACTGAGATTTTTGCGGAGCGGACTGCGGCGGCGAAGTCATGTATGATGCTAACGGCAGATATTCTGACATGCAGCTTTGTCACAGTCCACGTGGGGTATCACGAAGTGCCTAATTTGCTCACCAAAGAGAGAATCAGCGAGGTGATTGATTTGACACGTGACGCCATGAAACGCCTCTGCGGGTATGAACCCAAAATGATCGTTTGTGGTTTGAATCCTCATGCGGGGGAAAGGGGATTGTTCGGTAATGCCGAGGAGGAAAAGGTGATTATTCCGGCGATCGAATCGGCCAGGGCGAGTGGCGCCGATATTGAAGGGCCGCTTCCTCCAGATACGGTCTTCCTTGACTGGCGTCGTGAACAAACGGACGCCGTGGTTTGCATGTATCACGACCAGGGGCATATCCCGATGAAGGCACTGGCATTCGATCGGGCTGTCAACACCACGCTAGGCCTCCCTTTCCCACGAACCTCGGCAGATCATGGCACTGCCCTTGATATTGCCTGGCAAGGAAAAGCTGATGCTGGAAGCCTTACGGAAGCGGTAACACTCGCGGCGAAATTACTTTAATTTCGTTTCTTTAACGGCACCCAGACACGAACTCTGGCAGCCCCTGTGGACAAAAGTGTCCTCTTTCATTTTTCTACTGATGAGCGCTGCATCTCCTCAGCTATGAAGCCGAGTTACTACCACAAGGCATCGATCAGAGATTGCGCGATGGCCATAGTGGCGTGATCGCTGTGGATTGGGTTCTTGCGAATTGTGAAGGAATTGTTTTGGTGAACGCATGATCAGGACCATCCTTGCTATTCTCATTATCTTCGCTGGCATCGCCACTGCGGCCGAAAAGCCCAATATTATTTACATTCTGGCTGATGATCTCGGCATCAATGACTTCGGTTGTTACGGGCAGGAGATCATGAAGACGCCCTGCGTTGACCAGATGGCAACAGAAGGCATGCAGTTCTTTAACCACTACTCCGGCAGTACGGTATGTGCCCCCACTAGGTCCTGCCTCATGACTGGTCAGCACACGGGGCAGACCAGAGTTCGTGGAAATGGGGGCGCCCAGTTGTTGCCTGAAGATGTGACCATCCCCGAAATGCTCAAGGAAGTGGGTTACACCACTGGTTTGATTGGCAAGTGGGGGCTGGGCGAGGAAGGGTCGACCGGCGTGCCGTGGGCTCAGGGGTTCGACTTCTTTTTCGGTTACCTCAACCAGGGCCGCGCTCACCGCTACTATCCGGATTGGATCTGGCGAAATGATCAAAAGGAGGAATACCCGGATAATCCGACGAACCGCGAGGTCTACATTCACGACAGCTTCACCGAGGAAGGGCTCAAGTTTATCGAAGAACAAAGTAAGACAAATGCGCCCTTCTTTCTTTACATGGCTTACACCCTATCTCATGTGGACCTCGACGTCCCTGAGGATTCGATGGAGCCCTACTATGATATCATTGAGGAGGCGCGCCCCTTTGTGAACCCGAACCTGCCTAAAGGCTATCGCAATCATCCGACACCTCGTGCTTGCTTTGCCGGGATGACGACGCGTCTCGATCGCGACATCGGTTACCTGCTTGATAAGCTCGATGAACTCGGAATTTCCGAGAACACGCTGGTGCTCTTTTCAAGCGACAATGGCCCGACTCCAGCCGGCGGTGCTGATCCCGAATACTTCAATGGCAACGGAATCTACCAGGGCATCAAGCGGGACGTCTACGAAGGTGGCATTCGTGCGCCCATGATTGCCCGCTGGCCGGGAACGATTGAAGCGGGTTCTACGAGTGACCATGTCTCGGCTCACTGGGATGTCATGGCCACGCTCGCCGAAGTGTCTGGAGCAACCCTGCCAAAAGAACAAGTCGGCGTTTCTTTCGCGCCTACTTTGAAGGGGGATGCCAACGGCCAGGATCAGCATGACTATCTCTACTGGGAGTTCTATGAAAGGGGCGGCAAGCAGGCTATCCGCCAAGGCAAGTGGAAAGCGGTTCGCCTCGATCGCACCAAGATCGGTCCCGAAGGAGCCTGGGAGATCTATGATCTGGAAAAGGATCCCAGTGAAGAGAATAACCTCGCCGCACAGAAACCCGAGATGCAGAAGCAGTTCAACCAGCTCGCTCTAGAGGCGGCGACAGAGAGTGAGTTCTTCTCCTGGAAGTCAGGTAAGAAGAAAAAGTGATCGAGTGTGTTAGGATTTCCTGGCTCAGGTAGTATTCAAGTAAAGCCTAGCTATAAAACCCTGTGAAACGCTTCTTTCTCTTCTTTAGCCTTGTTGGAACGCTCCTGCCTCTGGCAGCGCAGGAACGTCCCAATGTTCTCTTCATCTCCATCGATGACCTGCGCCCTGAACTGGGGTGTTATGGCTCGCCCATCGCCAAGTCGCCCCACATGGACCGGCTCGCGGCTGAGGGCTTGCAATTCAATCGGGCCTACTGCCAGGAGGCTATCTGCGCGCCTTCGCGGGCCAGTCTGCTGACTGGTTTTCGACCGGACGTGACCGGATTGACACACAACTACGTTCGTCTCGAGGAAACCATGCCGGATGCGTTGACTCTGCCTCAGTACTTCAAAGAGAACGGCTACGAAACCTTCTACACCGGCAAGATTTTCCATAGGGGTGACGGGGAGAAAAATTCCTGGAGCCTGAAGCCGGATCCCAAGTGGCTCGATGTGCCGAGACCGGCGGGATTTGCTGATCCGGTCAATCTCAAGTTGAAGATGGATCGGATGGCGGAGATGACGGCCAAGTATGGCGAGTCAGCTAAGCGCGGTCTCGGTAGCGGTCCTGCCTACGAGGGGGCGGACGTGCCGGACACCGGCTACGGGGACGGGTTTGATACCGCGCTCGCCATCGAAACGATGAAGCGTGTCGTCGCGAAGGGGGAGAAGCCATTTTTCATGGGGCTCGGTTTCAAGAAGCCTCACCTCAACTGGACTGCCCCAAAGAAATACTGGGATCTGTACGACCCGGCCGACATCAAGCTGGCCACTCAAACCGAAGGGCCGGAAGGCGGCGCCCAGATGGGACTGCACGCTTCCTTCGAACTGCGCGTCCGGGCGGGCATTCCGAAATATGGACCCATCAGCGATGACCTCTCCCGCACCCTGCTTCACGCCTACTACGCCTGCATCAGTTACGTGGACGCCCAGATTGGGCTGGCAATCAAAGCCCTGGAAGAACTCGGGATTCGCGAGAACACCATCATCATCGTTTGGAGTGATCACGGCTGGCACCTCGGTGAAATGGGCATCTGGGGCAAGGCCACCAATTACGAAATCGGAACGCGCGTGCCAATGATCCTGTGGACGCCGGATCAGAAGATTCGAGGCAAGGGAACTGATGCGCTCGTGGAACTGATCGATATCTATCCCACGCTCTGTGACCTCGCCGGATTGGCCGTAGCAAAAGAACTTCCCGGTCGCAGCCTGAAGCCGCTGCTGGATGATCCCGATCAGCCCTGGCGCGAGATTGCAATCAGCCAGTTCCCGAGTCCGGCGCTGCGCGAGTGGGCCGCCAACCCGCTTTCGCCCGAGATGCGCGAGACCTTTTTCGGTCCGCTGATCAAGGATGTGGAAGCTCGCATCATTGAGCACCACGAAGATATCTGGGAGCGTGAGCTGTTCGAGCAGCACCTCATGGGCTACACCGCCCGGAGCGAGCGTTATCGCCTCATTGTCTGGAAGGATTATCGCGACCTGTCGAGGGAGGCTCTTTTTGTGGAGCTGTTCGACCACGAAACGGATCCGAACGAGACGAAGAACGTTGCCGAGGCCAATCCCGAAGTGGTCGCCGAACTGAGTGCCAAGCTGGCGGAAGAGTTGGGGTGGTAGCTGAGAATTGACGAAGCTCTTACGAGCTTCGCTACGGCGACGGGTGGGCCGTAGCGAAGGACGTGAGTCTTTCGGGTGTCTCTAGCTGCGCCCTATTTCTGAGTTGCAGGTCCGCCCAGACTCCGCTGAAAGAACTCAATTCGCTTTCTCCGTAGATGCGGTGATTCACCAATGCCGTGGCCTTTGCCCGGAACGGGAATGAATTCAAAGTCCTTGTCAGCTTGAATTAGGGCGTTGACGACTTGGTAGGTGGATGACGGGTCGACGTTTTTGTCGAGTTCACCCACGGTGAGGAGGAGATCGCCTTCGAGCTTGTCGATGTGAGTCAGGTTCGAGTTGGCTTCGTAGTGATCGCCCACGGGCCAGTCCATCCATTGCTCGTTCCACCAGATCTTGTCCATGCGGTTGTCATGACAGCCGCAGTCGGCGACGCCGGCCTTGTAAAAGTCGGGGTAAGTGAGTAGGGCGGCGAGCGTGCTTTGGCCTCCGGCAGATCCTCCGTAGATGCCGATACGGCTGAGATCCATCTGGGGAACCTTCTTGCCGGCTTCGGTGATCCACCTTCGCCGATCGGGGAAACCGGAGTCGATTAGGTTTTTGTAGGCGACCTGGTGAAATTCCTTTCCGCGGTGGTTGGTGCCGAGGCCGTCGAGTTTCACGACGATAAAGCCGGCATTGGCCATTTCACTGATCCCGCCGTGCCAAGATCTCCAACTTTTCGGCGTGAAAGACCCGTGCGGCCCAGCATAGATGCTTTCAATTACCGGGTAGTTCTTTGCCGGGTCGAAATCGTGAGGGCGGAAAATGATTCCGTGAATGTCATACTCTTCGTTGCGGCATTTTGCGACGAAGCGCTCGGGTCGTTGCCAACCGGTTGTGAAGAGGTCGTCGAGGCTACTTGATTTGGAAAGGACGGCAATCTTTTTGCCATCTGAGAGGCGACGGATTTCGTGAACCGGTGGATGATCGATGCGTGACCACTTATCCACGAAGTAGCTGCTACTGGGCGAAAAGGTGATGTCGTGAGTTCCGTCTCCCTCTGTCAGGAGAGTGAGCTTACCGTGGTCTAGATTGAGTTTGGCGTAGTGGAGGTGATAGGGATCCTGATCTTCATAGAAGCCGGATACCTGGAGAATTGCGGTTCGGCTTTCTTCGTGAACCGCGATCACCTTGCGAACGACCCATTCTCCGGAGGTGAGTTGGCGGATGACCTTTCCTGAGATTCCGTCGATAAGATAGAGATGGTTCCAACCGTCGCGTTCCGACAACCAGAGAATTTCGTCTCCGCCTTTGAGATCCTTCCTGAAGCCATTACCATAGACGTAGATAAATTTCTCATCGCTTTCATTAATGATCGCTCGCTGAATTCCGGTTCTGGCGTTGATTTCGATGACACGGTGACTGCCAAAGCCGCGCTCGATGAATTCGAAGACGAAGCGTTCGCTATTCGCGCGCCACTGGAAGTCGCGGAGTTGAAAGGGGTGATTAATCAGCTTTTTTCGAACGTCGACGGGAGGGTTGCTGGAATCCTTATGAAAGATAACCGGGATCGGAATGTTGAGTTCATCTCCCGGTTTCGGGTATTCGATTGTCTGGTGCTCGGGCTGAATCTGGTCCTCCGGAGATGACTCCACAAAATGAATGCGACGTATGGGATGAGTCGATTTTTTAAAGAGGACAAAGCGGGTCGAGTCCGGGGACCAGAGAACACGATCTTCCCAGATCCAGTCATCTTCGGGTGGAGGACCGTGGATCTCAGTATCATTGAGATAAACATGATTCTCTCGAATCGCGACCTCGTGGGATCCGTTCGGCGATTTTCGGCTGGGCTTGGTGAGCGGTTTGTCCGGTTTTGACTTCCAGGGTGAGTCGTTGCCTTTAGCGACGTCTTTCGGCTTTGAATCGAGATCTGTGGTCTTTCCTGAGGTTAGATTGAGATGTCGCCATATTCTTTTGCCAGTGCTCGCTTCGAAATGAAAGGCCGCCCCGCTTCCATCCTCAGACCAAAAGACAGGCAGCGATTCGTTGAGAATCTTTCCCGATAGTCTTTTGCGAAATTCCTGAGTGGTCTTTTCAAATGCGGCTGTCGCGCCGTGCTCGGACTTTGCCACGAGTGGAAAGAAAATAACGCCAAAGGTGATCGTATGAAGAAAGCGAAGTGATGATGTGGATAAGATCATGCTGGAGATGTCCTAACTTGTGCCAAAGCTTTGTTCTGCTCAAGTAAAGAGGCGTTGGCCCTTGTCCCGGTTGGGGGCAAAGAGCGAAAACTGCTGTTGCAGAATGGTAGAGGCCGCGATGCGCGATGTCAGGCAGGAAGTCGATCGAGGGGAATGACAACTGTTCGGATAAAGAAATGCTTCAGATTCTGAAAGGTGATTTGGTGCGGCGCTTATAAATACGAAAATCAAGCCAAGCAGAATCACCCATTGCCGTGCTTGATTCTAGGAGCGGCAATCTCTAGGTTCGCCATGTATGAAGTGCCTCTTCGTTCTCCTAGTGATTTTTGCTCATTTTATGATCCAAGCGAAGGATCTTCCCAATGTGATTGTGATCGTCTCCGATGATCAGGGGTATGCAGATGCAGGGTTTCAGGAGGTGGTTGCCGATGGAGTGACGACTCCAAATCTCGACAAACTGGCTGCTTCTGGAGTGGTTTTCCGAAACGCCTACGCCTCTTCTCCGGTGTGCAGTAATTCGCGGCTCGCCCTTTCAACGGGACGTTATCAACAGCGCTGGGGAGCCTACCACTACGGTCAGGGCGGCTTACCATCGGATGAGTATACCATCGCAGAGATGATGCGGGAGGCGGGCTACCGGACCATGAAAGTCGGGAAGACTCATCTCAATAACGGGCCGAAGCAGGACCCGATGAAGCATGGCTTTGATGCTTATCTCGGCTTTGAGCATCATTCCTGGTTTTTTGAGATGGTCAGCCAGAAAGACATCGACGCCTATGAAAGCAAGCAGGCTGGCAGTTCCAGACGGGCCACTTCGGCTCCGTTTGGCCCTTTGAATCGCAATAGCGAAAGCAAGGAGTCTTTTGAAAACACGACCACGACCGAGATCTTCGGAGACGAATCGGTGAAATTTATCCAACAAGAGAGTGATCAGCCTTTTTATCTGCAACTGGAGTTTAATGCGGTCCATACGCCGCTGATTGCGGCGCCGGAGCAGTTGCGTAAAAAATATGGTGTGCCGGATCGTTCCTTCGATCGCGATGCTGAGGTGTGGGAATTTCCGTTGTGGGACCCGGTGAAGCAACCGAACTTCAAGGAATGGTATGGCCAGACTTGTCATCTTAAGGTGCCGGATCCGTATGGTCGCAAGGTTTACCTCGCTCACCTCGAGTTGATGGATAGGCAGATCGGAAGAATTCTCGATACGCTTGAGAATAAAGGGCTGAAGAAGAACACGCTAATCTTCTTCACAGTGGATAATGGTGGTTCGGATCAGTCATACGCCAATAATGGTCTTAACAATGCGTTTAAGTATTGCCTCATGGATGGCGGTATCAAGGTGCCCATGGTGATGTCATGGCCGGGGATGTTTGAGAGCGGTAAAAGAATCGATGCAATCGTAACTCATCGCGACCTCTATCCAAGTCTGTCTGAGATAACCAGGGTTCCCCCGAAAAAGGATCTCGATGGAAAGAGTCTGCTGCCTCTCATCGATGGCGAAATCGACGTAATTCATTCGGATCCGATTTTCTGGGATTCTGGAAATATGATGGTGAACTGGGTGGTTCGAGACGGCGATTGGAAAATGGTTTTCCGGGGAAAGGGGCGTGACTACCAAGCCTACCAACTCGATGAGATAGGGCTCGTCAAAGATGAGTTTCGTATCGTGCCCATTCAGAGTGGAATGCAGCTCTACAACTTGGCCGAAGATCCCGGTGAATCCCGAAACCTCGCCTCGGCCAATCCCGAGCGAGTTCAGGCCATGGAGAAGCTCTATCTGGACTGGCGGGCTACCATGGGTGAGCCAATTAGCGGGAAGCAGGCAAAGTAAGTTTCGAGGGCTGACAAGAGCGTTCAGGAAAGTAAAATTTTCCTCGGTGCGTCATTGCGTTTCCCCCGAAACGTCACTTCGTGCTACGACAGGTGTATTACTACCGCAATGTTTTATCGATTTTACCTTCTGACTGTGGCTCTTTTTCTGGCGATATTGATGGTTCCACGATCTTCAGTCGGCGCCGATTCTTGGAATCAACCCGCCGGCCCGAACCGTAATTGGCAGGTTGAGGGAGAGGCTCCGACACAATGGTCGGTCACTCGTAACGAAAATATCCGCTGGCGCACACTCTTACCGGAAGCCGGGATGAGTTCGGTGGCAGTGACAGGGAGTCGGGTCTTCACAACGACTCATGTGCCGATTGAAAAAGGGGAAGACAAGGAGTGGGTCACCGACATCGTCGGTTTCTGCCTCGATGCGGACAGTGGTGAGATTCTCTGGAAGGTGACGTTGCCCGGCAGTGCCGGTATCTCATTGGCGGGGGGCTTCACCGATGGAACGGTTTTCGGTCCGATCGCGGAAGATGAGAGAGTTTGGTTCTTCAATCGCTGCGGCTCGATGGGTTGCTACGATTTAGAAGGAAATGAAATCTGGTTTCGCGAGTGGAAGCCACGCTTTAAGCACAACAATCGCCAAGCGGAGCCGTTTCTTGTTGGAGATACTATTCTCTATGTTGAGGTGGCTGACAAAAAGAACGGGTCACGGATTCAGAAATGGGCCGCGCCGGGTAAAAAAGGTGAGGGGACTAATGTTCCGGAAGGGGTCGAGCCGAGACAGGTCTGGACCTACATTCATGGGTTTGACAAAAATACCGGAGAGATTATCTGGCGCGAGGACGTGGGCACATCGATTCACAATACCCCTATCGTCGGTAAGTTGGCGGACGTTGGTTTGGTGGTTGCGCATGGACGCGGCGGAGGTCACGGGCCACTTGAAAAACCCTACGGGCATAGCCTCACCAGTCTCGCTCCTGGAAGCGAAGGTAAGACGCTTTGGAATACAGACATCGATAAATACAGTCCATTTTTCAGCTGCCATTTTGATGATCGCTATGCTTACGGATTTATCGAAGGGAACCATCTGGTGATGGATGTGAATAGCGGGAAACTCTTGCGTAGGCAACCGTTGACAGAAGGTGCCACCTTGTGGAAACGCGTCGGCAACAAATGGGTGCGTGAAGAAAATGCGAATGTTTCACCCGGTAAGAACCCTCCGAACACCAAGCAGGCCAACCTGGTGGTGGGCGATTGGCATTACTTCCCCTGCCATGACATCCATTACTTGGCGCGTGTTAACGTGTTGAGCGGCAAAGTCGAATACCTCGAGCTGCCTTCACAGTTGATGCCTGATGCCAAGGATGCATCGGGTGATCAAATGCTCTGGGGAAAGTTGAAGCATAAAAACAAGCCTCTCAACGCGAAGGGCTTTGCGATTGGAAATAAAGGGCACGACGGATCAGGCTGGGGGCACATTTCATCGGCGAGTCCGATGCGGGTGGGTCCCTATCTTTACTGGCCTGCGGTCACAGGGACGACCTATGTGATCGATACCCGGGCAGAAGAGCTTAACCCTGATGCACTCGTCGCCGTAAACGATCTTGGGCCCGGCGGAGAGACGTGGACTTTGGCTTCTCTTTCCTATGCTAACGGTTGCCTTTACGCGCACACGATGCGTGAGGTTATTTGTATCGAAGTCGCGGAATAGAATCTTAACCCAGCGACCATGAGCCGCGGTAGTTGACTGCTTTTAGCAGCTGGTCGGCGTTGGCGTCACCGATCACGGTTTCAGTTTTAGCATCCCACTTAAGAGGACGTCCCACGATTTCGGAGATATAGCCGAGGTGTCCAGGAGTGATGGAACGGTGGGCGGTTTCTGCCGGGGCGATACAGGCTTCGCGTGAGCGGATACAGTCTAGGAAATTCTGGCGGTGATTGTTGGACTGGTAGGCGTTGATGGCACCGCGGTCATACTTCTCCTGGAGCCATTCGCGGTTAGAGCATTCAATTTTGCCACGGTCGACGTAAACCCAGCCTTCTTCACCAATCCACTTGGTCCCCCTGCGATTTTTGCTTGAAATGGTGGAGACAACACCGTTGGGAAAAGTGGAACGGATTTCGTAATCGACCGGCGCGTTGTAGATCTCGGTTTTGGGATAGGTCCAGCCAATGGCTTCGACCTTCTCCGGTCCACTGTGATCCATTCCGAGTCCCCAGTGTGCAATATCGTTGTGGTGACCAATCCAATCCATGATTTGACCGCCACCGTAGGAAAGGTGCCAGCGCCAGTTGCGATGGTGACGGGCTGGGATGTAGGGAAGAGATTCACTAGGGCCGCACCAGAGATCGTAGTCGAGTCCCGAAGGAATCTCGATGACTTGGTCTTGCCCAGTTGCCGGTGTGGAGTGTCCCGACGGGAGCCCCACTTCCACGGTGTGGATCTTCCCGATGAGTTCATTCAGTGCGACTTCCACGGCGATGCGGAAACGGGTCTCAGATCGTTGCTGGGATCCAGTTTGGAAGATGGCCTTTTGTTTTTGGACTTCGCGATACACTGCCTGCCCTTCCGAAAAAAGGTGGGTAACTGGCTTTTCGCAGTAAACATCCTTCCCGTTGCGAAGCGCTTCCAGCGTGATGAGAGCGTGCCAGTGATCCGGAGTCGCCACGACGAGGGCGTCGATATCGTCGCGCGAGCAAATTTCTCGAAAGTCAACATAGTCATCACAACCCTTGTAGACTCCGCTGGCCTTCCCCTCTCCATAGCGCTTTTCGACGGTTTCGCGTCCTGGTTCGCGACCATATTTCCGACCGCTTTGCTTATCGCGGAAATGGTTATCATGAGGATCACATATTGCAACAACTTGGGCTTCAGTGTTGCCCAGGAAATTGATGAGGGCACCGGATCCGTTGCCGCCGAGTCCAATCACTCCCACGGTGATTCGTTCACTCGGAGCAGGACGACCCCTCCCAAGAACGGAGGCGGGAATAACCATAGGAGCCGCAATCGCTGCCGCCGACGACTTGAGAAAGCGACGACGATTTAACGGCCTGTTCATGTCCTGAGGATGGTTGGATTGGCTTATCCGGCGATCGTCCATCCGTCTCGATATGGCTTTGTCAGGAACTGGTTGGCGTCTTCATTGTTAGTGATCTTGCCGGCGGCCGGGTCATACTCCAACTTTCCACCTGCGCGGAACGCTGCCAGCCCGAGGCACATCGTTTCGATCATGTCGGCGCTGTATTTAAAATTACAAGCGGTCTCAGAGGGCTTGCCGTTGCGGCAGGCTTCCGTCCATTGTTTCTGGAAGTTGCCGACATCCGGAAGGAGCTCATCTTCGGTGCGTGACTCGTAGTAGGTCAGGTCGGCGGTGTCGCCGAATGGAATGATGAGGCGGCTGCCGAAGTCGGCAACGATGAATCCTTTCGTTCCTTTGAACATAACGCCGTGACCGATCTTATTCAGGTCAATCCAGTTCGAAGGTGATTTTGGCATGGCACCGCCCTGAAACCAAGTGACCCGAATCTTGTCACGCCAGTCATTGGCTGGGAAGATGAAGGAACTGGTTAACTCCACAGGAGTCACGTCCGGATTGAATTCCTCCGAGGTTTTGGATTCGATCGAAGTTGGCAGTTCAGCGTCGATCACGTTCCAGAGTAGGTCCATGGTGTGGCTTCCCATGTCGCCCATTTGTCCGATACCGAAGTCCCAGAACATGTTCCACTCGAGGCATCCGGCTCGGTCTTTGATGTAGCCCGAATTGTAAGGGTGATAAGGGGATGGCCCAAGCCAGAGATCCCATGCCATTGTCTCGGGAGCACCACCGGCATCAGGAAGGTATCCTTCCCTTGGGATCTGACGGTTACCCCAGGCGTAGGCCTCTTTAAGATCACCGATGACGCCGTCCCTGACCATCTCGCTCAAACGATTGAAGTTGGGACTAGCGTGGCGCTGCATTCCAACCTGAGTGGCCAGCTTATCCATTTTTGGGAGGTAGGACTCTCGAACGGTGCGCGCTTCGTTGACGGTGATCGCGAGCGGCTTCTCCATGTAGCAGTGAAGGTCTCGTGCCAGCGCCCAGTTGGCGATGAAGGCGTGAGTATGATCGGCGGTGCAGCAAAGAACAGCATCAAGATCATCGTGATCAAGGCATTCGCGCCAGTCTAGATAAACCTTGGCATCCGGGAACGTATCCACACCCGGCTGCATCTTGACCTTATCCACGTCACAGAGGGCCACCACATTTTCGTCTTTGAGAGTTCCATAGTGAGCCTGACCGCGTCCGCCGACTCCAATGAGCGCGACGTTGAGCTTATTGCTCGGAGCATTTTGTCCGAATACCGTGCCGGTCGGCAGGATCGTCAGGCCGGCACCGGCCAAGGCACTTTTCTTGAGGAGATCTCGGCGAGAAGATTGGGCGGTAGGATTTTTCGGCACAGTAGCCGACTTCTGAGGAGGATTATTATCGTTCATATTTTGATGGATCTGTGCAAGTAGTATCAACCGTGCACTGTTTGTCTGTCAATATCGCTGCTCGGCGAATGAATAGCGCAGGTATGCTAGTTTCCACTCTAAGGTTTGCGTCGCGAGACGGCAGCAGTTAACCTGAATTCGTGTTCATCATGCGAAAAATAAAAAGCTGGACCGGGATTCTCATTTCGATGTCGGTTGCCTGTTTTCAGGCAACCCTGGTCGGCGGAGAGACAATTACCTTGTTTGATGGCGAAACGCTGGGCGAGTGGGAGTCGATCGAGTTTGGAGGGGAAGGTGAAGTTCATGTGTCCTTTGATGGGTCGCTAATTTTAGAGAACGGCAACCCTTTCACGGCGATAGTCTGGTCGGGAAATCCTAAGGGTTTGCCAAAAAAGAACTACGAGATTTCGCTCGAAGCGAAGAAGTATTATGGAGATGATTTCTTTTGTGGCCTGACCTTTCCGGTTAACGATAGCCACGCGACATTTATCTGCGGCGGTTGGGGCGGCGCGATCGTGGGATTTTCCAGTATCGACGGGAAGGATGCTTCGTTGAACGAAACACGAAAACTGATGAGTTTTGATGACGGTCGATGGTATGCCCTTCGCGTCAGGGTGACGGATAACCAAGTCAGCGCCTGGATCGATGATAAACCGGTATTTAATGTCGAACTCAAAGGAAAAGCGATCAATTTGAGGGCTGGTCCTATTGAGCAGTGCGTGCCTCTTGGAATTGCCAATTACCGCACGCGCTCCGGCTTCCGAAACATCGAGTTACGGCATCTCGGGTCGACCTTAGCTGACGAGGGAAAGTAGTATTCCGCGGACGGAACCAGGTTTTCAGCTGGATTTTGGCTCCCGCTTTTAGGGAGCGCTCTGTTCTTGCCCATGGCAGCGTTTGCCTCGTAGGCTATCCCCATGAAGAAAACCTCTCGTCGACAATTTATCGGAACGACGGCTGCTGCTGCCGCCTCGTCTTTGCCGAGCTTTTCCATCGGTCAGTCCGGAAAAACCTCTAAAATCAACGTGGCGGTTGTCGGGATCGGAGGCATGGGAGGTTATGCTGTCGGTGAAGCAGCGGGGGAAAATTTGGTCGCACTCTGTGATGTCGATGAAGAGCGGGGCGGAGGAGCATTCAAAAAACATCCCGATGTCCCTCGCTTTAAAGACTTTCGCGTTATGCTCGATAAGATGGGCGATGACATTGATGCTGTTGCCATTTCTACTCCTGACCACACGCACTTTGCCCCGGCCATGGATGCGATGGAGCGCGGAAAACACGTCTTTATCCAGAAGCCCCTGGCTCACAATATCTGGCAGTGCCGCACTCTGCAGAAGGCTGCGGAAAAATATGGTGTCGTGACGCAAATGGGCAATCAAGGTCACACCTTCGATGGCATGTTGCGGATCAAAGAGTGGGTCGATGCGGGAGTGATTGGAGACGTTACGGAGGTTATCACTTGGACGAATCGTCCCAATCCGCCCTGGTTTATCCCACCGGAGACTTTTCCTCCGGCAAAGCAAGAAATTCCCAAAACACTCGATTGGGATCTCTGGCAGGGGCCAGTTTCAGACAAGGCCTTCAATAAATCTTATGCTCCGACTCGTTGGCGAGGGTGGTGGGACTATGGCTGCGGTGCCCTCGGCGATATCGGTTGCCACACGTTTGATGCGCCTTTCTGGGTGCTCGGTTTAGGGATGCCGACCAAAATTGAAGTCGACCGCCAGGAGCCTTTGAATGACGGATTTATCCCGATGGGATCAGTTGTGACCTATCACTTTCCGGCCCGCGGCGAAAAGCCAGCGGTGACGATGAAGTGGTTTGAAAAAGGTTATGACGTTCCCAAGCCTGAGCGCTGGGATCAGGCTGAAGCGCTTCCAGCCGGTGGAGGAATGTTCATGGAGGGGACCCGGAACACTCTCTTCCATGCCGACATGCGCCCAACCAGCCCGCGGCTGACTCCGGGAGACCGATTCAATGAAATGAAGTCAGCTCTTCAGGAAATTCCCCGGATGGAAAATCAAGGCAAAGGTGGGCCCATAAAGGAATGGTTCAGGGCTATCAAGGGAGAAGGTCCCACTCCAGGATCGAACTTTGAGTATGCCGCTCCGCTAACCGAGGTCGTTCTGCTTGGCGCTATGGCACAGCGTCTTGGCGAAACAATCGAATGGGATCATGAAAGCATGACCGTGAAAGGTCGTCCGGAACTTGATGCCTGGATTAAGGAGGCAACCCGTGAGGGCTGGTCCTATGGTGAAGACCTCTGGACTTGAGCTAGACGGACGTATCTTTAGAGTTGAGGCGGAAAGACGGCACTCGACATTGATCGACCATGGTGCCCTTATGGTAATATGAAGTTACCCCCAGAGTCTCCTTCCTCCGGACGCAACCGCCGTTCCTTCCTCAAAACCTCTGCGGCCGGCTTATTTTCAGTCGTGCCGAGCAGCTACGTGTTTGGTGTGAACAGTGCCAGTGGCGAACAGCCGCCAAGTGGAAAGGTGAACGTGGCTGCTATTGGGATCGGCAATCAGGGCGGTTCCAATATCAAGTCGCTTAACAGCACCGGTCATTGCAACATCGTAGCCCTCTGCGATGTCGATCTGAAAGGCAAGCACACGCAGAAAGCTCAGGAAGAACATCCCAATGCGAAGTGTTACACGGACTTCCGCGTGATGTTTGATGAGATGGCCGATGAGATTGATGCGGTGCTTGTAGCAACAGCTGACCATGCCCACTTCTGTCAAGCTATGCTGGCCATGTCGCTCGGTAAGCCGGTCTACGTTCAGAAGCCGTTGGCTCATACCTTTGGTCAATGCGAGCGCCTCATGGAAATGGCTGAGCGAAGTGGCGTTGCCACCCAGATGGGTAATCAGGGCCACTCCGGAGCGAACTATTTTCAATTCAAGGCCTGGACGGAAGCCGGGGTGATTAAGGACGTCACTCGTGTCACCGCCCACATGAACAACCCACGGCGTTGGCACGGTTGGGGAGCCTCTGTTGCGGAGTATCCTAGCGAGCCTCTTCCTGATGGAATGGATTGGGAGGCTTGGACCAGTTCGGCGCCGGAACATCCTTTCAGTGCTAAGTTGCATCCGGCCGAATGGCGCAGTTGGTACGACTATGGTTGCGGGGCCTTCGGTGACTGGGGACCTCATATTCTCGATACCGCTCACCGTTTCCTTAAGCTCGGATTACCAACTAAGATTGAAGCGATAAAGCGTGACCAACCCAACGACTTTGTCTTTCCTCAAGCGTCGACCATTCGTTTCCACTTTCCCGAGCGTGAGGGAATGCCGCCGTGTGATGTGACCTGGTATGATGGCACTAAAAATAAGCCTGAAGTAGAGCCCGAGTTGGGTATTGAAGTAAAGGGACCCGGTAAGGTCATTTACGGTAAGGACCTCACCTTCCAAGGCGGTAGCCATTCTAGTCCTCTCGTGGTGGTGCCGAAGGAGAAATATCTCGATATTCGCGAAACGCTTCCCCGCACCAGTGGAAAGAATAGCGATCACTTCGAGAATTTTCTGCTCGCGTGCAAAGGGGAAGAGGAGACTCGTTCGCCGTTTGCGGTATCTGGTCAACTCACTCAGGTGTTCAATCTTGGTATAATCGCTCAGCGTCTTGGTGGAACTCTCGACTTTGATCCCAAAACCCAAAAAATCACCAATCACGCGGAGGCGCAGGCTTTACTCGATCCCGCCCCTCGCTCAGGTTGGGAAGAGTTCTATAATCTTTAAATCATTCGAGCAATGCTGCGGCTCAAGGATTCTCCCTTTGAGCCAAGAGAGCGCCAAGATCATTTGTTATGAAAAAGTTCACTCGTCGTGAGGTCGTCAAATCCACTGCTGCCGTAAGCAGTTTCTTTATTCTTCCGTCTGGTCTTCGAGCCAATTCTCCAAGCAGCAGAATCTGCACCGCTCACATTGGAACTGGGGGAAAGGGGAATAGCGACACTAATGCCATTGGACAGCACGAAAACGTTGAAGTGTTAGGGCTTTGCGACGTTGATTCACAGCGTGGCAACATTCCTGAGAAGCTAAAAAGCTACACAAGCGCGAAGGCCTATCAGGACTATCGTGTGATGCTCGCTGAACTGGGCGATAAGATTGATGCGGTTTCAATCTCGACTCCTGACCATACTCATTATCCGGCTACCTTAGCAGCCATGGAAATGGGTAAGCACGTCTACACTCAGAAGCCCCTGACCCATAGGCTCTCAGAGGCACGCGAGCTCTCTGAGCTGGCTGCAAAGAAGGGGCTCGCGACCCAGATGGGTATACAGAACCAGTCCTCGCTTGCCTATCGCCTGACTCGTCAGTGGGTCCAGGACGGGATCCTCGGTAAGGTTAGTAAAGTTTATGTCTGGTCACACAAAAACTGGGGATACGATGGCGCTCCCTATGCTCAAGAGGATGCCGTGCCAGAGGAGCTGGATTGGAACCTTTGGCTCGGAACCGCACCGGTTCGTCCCTACGTGGAGAAAGTTTACCACCCTGGCAACTGGAGGAAGATCGTTGATTTCGGCTGCGGCACGCTCGGCGATATGGGGATTCACATCTTCGATACCCCGGTGAAATCTCTTGGTCTGCGTGATCCTATCTGGGTCGAGGCTGAGTGTCGGGAGCCTAACGGTTACGGATTTCCGGAACAGAACATGATGCGTTACGGTTTCGCGCCAACTGAGTACACGACCGATAACTTCACCTTCACTTGGTGGGATGGGAAAGGATCTCCGCGATTTGAAGGCAGCGAAGATTTAATTCTTCCTGACGGAGAAAAGTTGCCCCAACAGGGTGCCCTCTTTGTTGGTGAAGCTGGTCGCATGGTGCTACCTCATTGCAGTGCACCGAAGTTTTATCCGCGCTCAATTCTTCAGAATGCGGTGAAGCCGGATATCGGGCCAATGAATCACTACACCCAGTGGCTTGACGCCATTGAAGGGAAAGGTGGAACCGAAGCGGGGTTTGATTATGCCGGCCCGCTCGCTGAAATGCTTTGCTTAGGTGTCATTGCCGGCAATTTCCCTACGAAGCGCCTCGAATGGGATGCGAAGGCCATGAAGGTGGTCAATTTCGAGGCAGCTAACTCGATGATCGGGGGGGGGTACCGCAAATTCTGAAAGAGCGCTCGGTATCGTGAGAACCCGTCAAATGTGAATCGCAGGAAGCGCCGGTTTTAACGGGTCTTTTGACGTTTAGATCGACTCGTAGAATCCCTCCCAACCGGAGCGGGGAGTCGGGCCGGCGAGAAGATCGTTGGCAGCGGCATTGCCTTTGAAGGTTTCTGTTTCAGGATCAAATTCGAGGCTTTCGTTCAAATACTGGCAGATTACGCCTAGCTGGAGAACCTTGGTGAGGGGCGCGGCGACACTGAAGGGTGAATTTGTGGTGCCGTTATCGAGGCACGCCTGAGTGAAGCTGGTTTGGTGATTGAACTTAGGTCCGGGAACTTTCAAGTCGTCTTTGTATTTCATCATCTCATCCCGCGGATAGATTCGGGATACGCTGGCATGAGAGCCACGTTGAACAACGAAGGCACCATCTTTGCGATGAAGTAGTGTTCCAGCGCCCCTGAGATCAGGAGATTTTTCTCCATCCCAGAATTTCTGTGAGACTTCAGGAGCGCATTTTTCGTTGCTATCCTCCCAGATCATTTCACAGGCAGGGAGCCCATCCCCACGTTCTGGAAAACGCATCGCAAGCTTTGAGATGAGCGGAAAGATTATCTGGTTATGATCAGCCATCTCGATGGCTTCAATCGTGGTGGGGAGACCCAATTTGAGGAAGTCGTGAGCGAAATCGATGATGTGCGCGCCCCAGTCACCGAGCATTCCGGCACCGTATAGATGAAAACCACGCCAAGAAAATGGGTGATATTTCGGACTGAAAGGCTTCATCTCTTTGGGGCCACACCAAAGGTCCCAATTGAGAGATGTTGGTTTTGCTTCGCCCGTTGGATATTGGTTGATTCTCTTGCTGGGATCCATGAACCAGAGACCACCAGATTTCCAGGCCTCGATTTTGACAATATCTTTAATGATACCTTTGTTGACGAGCCGCTTAAACTGCTCGGAACCGGAAGACGTGTGCCCCTGATTGCCCATCTGGGTGACGACGTTGTATTTCTTTTCGGCCTGCATAAGCAGGTCCGCTTCGCGATAGGTATGCGTCAGTGGTTTTTCTACATAGACGTGTTTGCCCAGCTGCATCGCCGCTATCGCAGCGACGTAGTGAGTGTGATCGGGAGTCACGACACTCACGGCATCAATGTCTTCACCCATCTTATCGAGCATGATACGGAAGTCAGCAAATTGCTTCGCGCCAGGATACCTCTCCAGGTTTTTCTCAATGTTGCGAGCGTTTAAGTCGACGTCACAGAGTGCGACCGGTTGGGCGAACCCGTCGGCGCAGAGTCCAGGAATGACGCTCGCTGCCCGTCCACCTACGCCAACACATCCGAGGTTGATCCGTTGACTCGGAGGGACATTTCCTTCGCCGTCGGGTTTGCCTAATGCCAGATAGGAAGGCATGACCGAAAAGCCAAAAGCGGTGGAAGCAGACTTCTTTAACAGAGAGCGTCGCGAGGATTTGGTAGGTGGTGTTTTCATTAGATCGGGCTTTTACGTAGAAATTAGCCAACCCCTTCTGGAAGGCGGGGCCGGCAAGGGTTGGCCTAAAGAGAGCTCACTCAGGGGACAGCGCCGCATCAGATTCATGCCAATTCCGGAACCGCAAAGGGCTCACGATAGTCTCGTTTGATGAGGCGCGGATCTGCTCCTTTAGTTAGAACTTGGCCGCTAACAGGGCTCACTTCGATGCTGCGACCAAGTTTGTATTCCGGAGATTCAATCCCCCAGTCGGAGAGTTGGTTGGACTGCTCCATTCTGATCGTCCGCAGCATTTCGTTTTCGCCGATCGCTTGGTCAATCACTTCTGAGCTGGAAGAGGCTCCAGACATATAGGAGATGTTTGCAAGGTGCGCGACGGCTGAAGATTTCTCGGCGTCGACGAGTTTTGATTGCAATCCTTCGGCGCTGCGGGAGCGAACTGCTGCCAGAAAATTCTCTTGGTGGGTCTTGCCACCATCACCGGGAAACTTATGAGTCTTGGTCTTGCCGTCTTCGGCGACAACATACATACCGCCGCGTCCGCCACGGAGTTCACCACCTTCGCACTTCACCACGATTCCTACGCGGATTCCGTCACGAACTGGGGACACATTGCGCTCGGGTGTCAGCTTCATATCGTTCACCTCAATGATGCAGGGGACACCGGCTTGGGAATACCAAGTAGCAAGCATGTTTGGTGTCTCGCCGGCGTCATCCCAACCGAAACGTTCGCCAAAGCTGTTCACCTTTGCGGGTAGGGCAGGGTCTCCCAGAATCCAGCAGGCCATGTCAATTTCATGAGGCGCCTGATTGCCGATATCACCGTTTCCAGTATTCCAAATCCAGTGCCAGTCATAATGGAATCGGGGACGATGCATCGGCTCGTCTTGGCATGGTCCCAGCCAGAGATCGTAGTCGAGGGTTGTCGGTGGCTTGAGGGAAGCGCTCACCTTGTCGATTGTGGTGCGATTTCGCATGCAGACAGCGTGAACGGACAGAATTTTCCCGAGGTTACCTTCCTGAACGAACTGGATGCCGTCCTGAGGGCCGGGATCCGAACGGTTCTGGAAGCCGCCGCCGATAATCTGGCCATACTTCTTTTCGGCCGCGACGAGTTGCTGACCTTCCCAAAGACTGTGGCTGACTGGCTTCTCGACGTAAACATCTTTGCCGGCGGCCATCGCGTCTATCGACTGCAATGAATGCCAGTAATTGGGCGAACAGATGACAACAGCATCGACATCATCCCGTTCCAACACTTTTCGGTAGTCCTGCTCGTGGTCGGCCTTACTGATATCGATATCTTTCTTTGCCGAACGTGCCACGAGCGCCTCCATCTGCGCCGTGTCAGGATCGCAAAGAACTGTGATGGCTGTATTCTTTGCTGCAGAGAAACGTTCAGTGAGACCGCCGGAGCGCCCGCCGCAACCAATAATGGCGAGGCGAACAGTTTCGTTGGCGCCAAGAACAGAGCTGCGCCCCGCCACGGAGAATGAGAGTGCCGCGGCACCGGCGGAGCCGATAAATTTGCGTCGTGAATGTTTTTTGGTGTTTAGGTTCATAGTAAAGCAGAAGAGATCTTTTTGGAAAACAATAGTCCCCCAAGCCACTCGTAGGTCGAGTGGCGTCTTCAACTTTGACTTTTTGCGTCTTTTGGATCAGCTCCAAAGATCTTCGCCATACTCCCATCCCTTGCGGACGGGTTCTTTCACGAGGGAGTTCAATTCGGGACGATTGGTGATTTTCATCTTTTTTGCGTCCCACTCGATCTTGCCACCGGCACGCATTGCCATCACGCCAAGACAGGTAGTTTCAGCGAAAGGAGCCGCGTAGTCGAAGTTAGAACCGGGCTCTGGCCCTTCTCCTTTAATCGCTTGGATCCACTCACCAACAGGACCATCAGCTTTGACACGGGGGTATTTCTCAGCAGGGAAACCAGCCTCCTTGAAGGCAATCATGTCCTCTTTGCTCGTCAGGCGAGGGTTATTGGAGCGGTTGTCGAGAAAAGCGGTTTTGGTGTCGCCGATAAAGAAACTGCCGGAGTTGGGAACTTCACCCCAACCCCAGTCTTTTGGCGTTTCAGGACGATTGGTGCCATTGTGCCAATACATTGTGCACGGTTCCTTGGTGCCGCGCTTTTCGAATTCCCACTTCACCACGCTAGACCTGGCGGCTACGCCTGCGGGCACATCTGTTTGGCTGACAAGCTCTGCAGAAATGGGATCGTAGAGGTCCAGAATCCAAACCGGACCATCACCGATGTGGGGGAACCAGTCCCCAAGGATGCCGCTGCCGAAGTCGTAGTAACCGCGCCAAGTCAGGGGGTGGAAAAGGTTATTGTAAGGGAGGTCTGTCTCGGCCGGTCCTACCCAAAGGTCCCAGTCGATGTGGGAAGGCACTTCCATGGCAGGCGGGGGGAACTGGTCGGGCATGCGGAAGTAACGGCTACCGTAGCTGGGGCCAGGACTCCAGCAGTGGACCTCGCGGACTTGGCCGAGGGTGTCGGCTTCATACCATTCTCGAAGGCTGCGAATACCATCGTAGGTGTGACCCTGATTGCCCATCACGGTGACGACACCGTATTTTTCTTTGGCTTTCTGAAGCGTGCGCGCCTGCCAGATATTATGTGTGAGCGGTTTTTGGGTGAAGACGTGCTTTCCGCGCTGCATGGCCTCCATTGTCGCGGCAAAGTGGGTGTGATCCGGGGTGTTGATGCAGACGGCGTCAATGTCGTCGCCGACTTTATCGAGCATCTCACGGAAATCGCTGAACTTTTTGGCTTTTTCGAGATGCGGGAAGCTCTTGGCGTGCTCGCCAAACTTTGTCTCGTCGATATCGCAAAGTGCGACTGTATTTTCGTTTTTACTCGGGCCATAGGCCATTTTGGCAATGCCGCCTGCGCCGACGTGAGCAATGTTGAGCTTACTACTAGGCGCGGCACCCGCCTTGCCGATGAAGAAGTTTGGGAGGGTAGAGGAGGCTGCAACTGCGGCAGTTGACTGCTTGAGGAATGAGCGACGATTCGTTGATTTCATGATCGAGGGTTCGGTTTGATGAAGGTAATTTCTATTAGATACCCTGAGTGCGGTCAATAAAGACAACCATAAATTTGAACCTTAGGGCCGGTTTAAATCTGCTGGAGAAGGATCTAAGTGACCGGTGAGGCCGCGGTAGGCGCTGCTTTTTTTGAATGTGAAACTAGATGATTGAGTCTAGATGACGACTCCCGATAGTGAATTTGACCAATATTGCGCCTATTCGACCATACCAACCCTCGTAAGTTACTTGATTATTGCGCAAAAAACCTACATTCTTTTTGTCCCTTATTGCGGAGCTAAAACCGCTTTACGATCTGTTTCAAGTGGGCATATCTAAGAAAACCTCAACGTAATCTACTATTTTGAAAAACGACTCTTCATCCCAACCCGGTTCTGACCTCGGTGGCCTTTTTGCCTTCCTCCTACTCCGCTTATGGCTTGCGCTGCGGGCGATCTTCACCGGAATTGAAAAGTTTGCCGGTTCCAAGTCCAGCGAAGTCGCTGTGATGGTTGACGGCGAACCCAACAGCTATGGCCTAACAGCGTCAGATTCCGACAAGATCTACGGGCTCAGCTACTACAGTGGGGTTCCTGAGGCTCTAGGCGATAAATTAAAGACTGAACCGCTTTTGCCAGGATTTGCCTTGGGTATTTTTGACATCGTCCTCGGACCATTGCTCATCATCAGCGGTTTGACTCTTCTTCTTGGAGTGGCAACCCGAATCTCCCTCTTTGCACAGGGACTGCTCTACTGCAGCCTGACAGTCGGCCTAATCCTCCTAAAACAGGATGGTGGTATTGCTTGGTTGGCCATCCACGTTCTTCTTATCGTCGTAGCCCTTATGAGTGTGAAGCATAACCGCTTCCAGATTCTGGCCAAGAAACTGTAACCCAAACATCCTCCTCCGATAGATATGAGTGATCAAACCAACATCAAGCGACGCAACTTTCTCAAGCAAAGTTCTGTTGCCAGCGCCGGCCTCGTTCTTGGCGCTCCATCCATCCTCAGCGCGGAAGCTAAAAACGCGCCTTCAGACGAAATCCGTGTCGGCTTCATTGGCTGCGGCAAGCAGCATGAAGTCCTTTTTGATGCGATGAAAGACATCCCCGGGATGCGCTATGCCGCGGTTTGCGACATCATGAAGAACCGTCTAGGCGGCTCAGCGTCCCGTATTAAAAATATGTTCGGGAATACACCGGAGCGTTACTTTGACGCCGAAGAGATGCTGTCTAAAGAGGATCTCGACGCAGTCTTCATCACAACTCCGGATTTCTGGCACTCTCCGCACACCGTGATGGCTCTTGAATCCGGTTGCGACGTCTATTGCGAAAAGATGATGTCCAATACCCTCGATGGTGCCCGTGCCATGGTTAAGGCCATGGACGACACCGGAAAGTTGCTTCAGATCGGACACCAGCGTCGCAGCAACCCGCGTTATCTCTTCACTCTCGACGAGTTGATTAAGAAAGAGAAAATCTGTGGTCAGATTGTCAACATCAACGGTCAGTGGAATCGTGCTGTCGGTTCCTCCCAAGACATCAGTGTGAAGGAGTCAATACTCCCCGACGAGCAGACCCTCCTGAAATATGGATTCGACACGGGCGTGGAAGGGAAGCTTTCTGTTTCCGAATTGCGTCACCGCTTCCTTAACTGGAGAACCTACAAGGACCTCTCTGGTGGTCCGATTTCTGACCTTGGCGCCCACCAGATTGATATCTTTAACTGGTTCCTTGGTATGCAGCCAAAGTCGGTCATGGCTTCAGGTGGAAGGAACTTCTTCCAGAATCGTGAGCACTTCGACAATGTGATGTGTGTGTTCGACTACGACACTCCCGACGGTGGTGCCCGCGCCTTTTATCAGGTCCTAACAACGACCTCCGCCGGCGGTGGCTACTATGAATCATTTATGGGAACCGAGGGCACTGTCGAGATTTCGGAGCGTTCAGCCTACACCAACATCTATCGGGAATCGGGTGCTGAGCGCAGTTGGGATCCTCTTGTGCAGCGAGGTCTTCTCAAGAAAGTTGCTGCCGGTCAGGCCGCCGGTGGCGACGACGCCATTGCAGCCTACGAATCAGCTCCACCGGATCAATATGAGCTTCCCGGCGGACTGAGCAAGCCACCGCACCAGCCTCACATCGAAAATTTTGTTGAAACGGTTCGCGGTAATGCAACACTCACCTGCGATGGGCGCCACGCCCTCGAGTCGGAGGCCCCAATCTATTGGGTTAACCCGGCAGCAGAAAATCAGGAAATTATCCAATTCACGGACGAGCACCTCCACGTATAATGAAAAATCAAAGCGACCGAAACAAACTGAGCACCAGCGTAGCCTCAGCCTTATTTATGGCAACTGCCGCACTTTTCACCGCTTGCGGTGGAGGTGGAGACGACTCTACCGGAGGTGATAGTGGAAGCGGCGAAGCCGCTGCCGGTACTTCCGGGGGACAGATGGTCCTCACCACCGAGATACCTCCACAAAAAATCGAGGGCACACCGAAGGCTATCAAGGTTCCTGTTCTTGAGCCAGCTCCGCAAGAGGCTCCCAAGTTGGCTGTAGCTGATGGCACGGTTCTCCTTTCCAAGGGCAAGCCTGTCACCAGCAGTGATGATTTCCCAATTATTGGTGAAGTCGATCTCATCACTGACGGCGACAAGGACGCTGGCGAAGGTTACTTCGTTGAGCTGATGGACGGCATGCAGTGGGTGCAGATTGATCTCGAAGCCAGCGTTGATGTCGCTGCAATCTGGATTTGGCACTTTCACAGCCAAGCACGCGCTTACCACGATGTCGTGGTGCAGGTTTCTGACGACCCTGAGTTCGCTGAAGGCGTGACTACGCTTTTCAACAACGACTACGACGCTTCTTCCGATTTCGGTAAGGGCGATGACAAGCCTTACGTCGAGACCCGCTTCGGAAAGCTCATCGATGCCAAAGGAACTAAGGGGCGTTATGTTCGTCTCTACAGTGGCGGTAACACCTCGAACAGTGCTAACCACTACATCGAGGTTGAAGTCTACGGCAAGCCTTCTGCCTAAGGCGGCGGAATTGGGCAGGATCTCTCAGGCGATTTCAGATCCTGCCCGCTCTTTTCCCAACCATGCGGTATCTCGCGCTGGTAATCTGGGGACTGGGCATTTTAGCGTTCGGGGCATGGCTGAGATTCTCGGATCTCGAGCGACAGCCGTTCCACGCAGACGAGGCTGCCACGGGGGCGCAGTCTCTCTCCTATCGGCTCGCCGAATCAGGTGACGGATACCAGTTTGACCCCACTCATCGGCATGGCCCCATGCTCACTCTTCTGGCCGAGCCATGGAGTCGAGCCCAAGGCGAAACGTCATGGGAAACCTTTACGGTATCGACCTTGCGTGAGGTCACAGCTTTTTGTGGACTATTGGTTATCTTGGGCGTTTTCATGCTCGGTGTGGCTTGGCCAAGGGCTTTGCTCGCAGCCGGTTTCGTAGCGACCTCACCTTTGTTAGTCTACTATTCGCGGCTCTTTATTCACGAATCGATCTTCCTTATGTTTGCCATTCCGGCGCTCGCGGGAATGGTGCTGCTCTTTAGGGGAAAGCGGGTCTGGCTCGGGGCATCGCTTTTCGGCATAGGCGTCGGGATGATGGCCGCCACTCGTGAAACCGTTGCGATCAGCCTACTCGCCTGGACAACGGCTGGAGCGATATTTCTATGGCGTCGGGCTGAAATGCTCGGTAATGAGAGAAGCGGAACCGCGAAGCAGCGAATAGCAGAGGTGGTCTCAATGCTGTGGAAACCAGTCATTCTTGCCGCTGGTATTTGTCTTGTTCTTATTTTCTTTTTTTACAGTGAGGGGCTGCGTCGTCCGGCTGGATTCTTCGATTTCTTCCGGACCTTCTTTGAATACAAAACTGGAGAGGGGCACGACAAACCTTTCATTTTCTATCTGGAATTACTGGCTTGGCCAAAATTGATCGTGGCGCGTTGGTGGACAGAAGGAGCGATTCTTGTACTCGCACTTGGCGTTTACCTCGACCGAAGCAAAACAGAGCAGGCCGCGATAGGACGATTCTTTTTTGAATCGGGTGTGGTGCACCTGTTAGTATTCTCTTTTATTTCTTACAAGACCCCGTGGCTTCCTTCGCTTGGATGGCTGCATCTTTGTATCGCAGCGGGAGCGGGCGGTTTTATACTGGTCCAGCGTTTTTCGAAGTGGAAATATTGGGTCGCCGTCGCAGTGCTTATCGCGGTTATGCTGTGGCACGGGGCTCAGGCTCAGCGGGCCGCGATTCGCTTGGCTGCAGACGGTCGGAATCCCTACGCCTACGTTCCTACAAGTCGGGACGTGGCCGGACTCGAGACATGGTTGATGCAGATGCGTGAGGTTTTACCTTCGACGCAGCAGCAACCCGTCGCAGTGATTGGGGAAGAATACTGGCCGCTCCCGTGGTATCTGAGAAAGCTCGGTGAAGTGGGCTACTGGTCCTCTTTACCGGAGGGCAGTAATGGAATGCCCCTATTGCTCATTATGCCAACGTCCTTTGAGGAAGTCTCGACACAACTCAAGAAAACTCACACCTTCATTCCCCGCGGATTGCGCGATGAGTTTCCCATCATGGTTGCGATTCGCAACGATCTCTGGTCGGCCTACCAGAAACAATGAACCATCATTCAAACAGCGAGAAGCCTCGACTTCATTCCTTCGATACGCAGGGGATGAATACGTTGTTTACTATTCGCATTCATCACCACGAAGTGGACGAGGCAAGGCGATTGGCCGGCAATTGCTTTCGTCAACTAGAGGAGGTTGAGGCGCAACTCAGCCGCTACCGCCATGATAGTGATGTGAGTCGTATCAACGCGCTAAAGACAGGAGAGTCCATGTTGCTGACTGAGGTGACTTATCGATGTTTGCAGCGTTCTATTGAAGCCTCCACCATGACGGCGGGTCTCTTCGATGCTACCCTTGGTTCACAAACCTGGGGTGCGGGAATTCGGAGTGAAGAAGCAGTGAAAGGAGTGCTAAAACTTTCCCCTGACAGGCCTGAAATCACCTGCGAAGCAGCGGGGCGGGAAATCGACTTTGGTGGAATTGGGAAGGGGTTCGCACTTGATGAGATGGCCAGCATGTTATTGGATCTTGGAGGCGAATCCGCTCTTCTCAGTTGTGGCTCCAGCACCCACCTTGCGATCGGAAATTATG
>MDTC01254258.1_pt1 | contig 73437 bp, 53 predicted proteins | sample 811181 | NCBI WGS metagenome assembly MDTC01 (sample SAMN05326644, study PRJNA326480) | marine metagenome | isolation source: seawater | place: Pacific Ocean: North | collected 2011
AGTTTGTCGAGGCGTATGTTGCAAAGCGTACGAGGCAAATAAGCCACGAAGAAAAGCCTCTGCAAGAAGGGCTCTGTCAGTGGTAAAGCCCCAACCCCGCAGGGGTTCAACCGGGGTCCAGCGGCCGCCCGCTGGTGCAACGTCCGCCGGATCAGATTTCAAGCTAAAACCCGTGTATATCGGACAAATACCCCCTCCTCTCAAAAGGCTAGAGGAGTCCTTCTGCGAAGGCTTTTCCTGCATCGAGTGCATCTTGTAATTTGGAAGGATCTTTCCCACCAGCTTGCGCCATATTGGGACGTCCACCACCACCACCGCCTGCAACTTTCGCAGCGGTCTTCACCCAATCACCAGCCTTCAAACCTTTTTTGATCAACGCGTCGGGAACACGTGCAACAAACGCCACCTTATCTCCGACGACAGAACCTAGCAACATCGCTGATTCAGGGTGCATTTGGTGGATGATGTCTGTCGCAGCACGAAGCGCGGCTTGATCAGCGTCCTCAAGGGCTGCGACGATCAACGCTCCAGTGTGCGCCTCAGCGATCTCTTTCGCGACCTCTGTCACAGCCTTTGTGTGCTGTTTTTGTTGTTGCTTGACGATCTTCTGAAGTTCACCAAGTTTGGATTGAATGTCATCTTTCACCAACAAAGGCAGTGAGACCTGATGTAGTTGCTCACGCAATCGTGAGAGCCCACCGGCCACCTCTTCCGGTGCAGCAGATGCGAGCTGCTCAACGTCCTTCAACAAGGCTTCACCGTTGGTGATCGCCTCACGAGCCTTGTCGCCTGTAATCCCGATCAAACGTCGAACACCCTTTCCGACACCTTCTTCTGCGGTAATCACAAACGCTCCTGCCTCGCTGGTGTCTGGGAGATGAATCCCACCACATAGCTCCGCTGAGAACGCATACCAGTCCTTTTTCTCGGGTGTAGCGAGCAGATCTTCGATGGGTACACCGATAGAGACGACGCGCACCATAGGAGGATACTTCTCACCAAAAACAGCACGCAGTCCGTGAATCTCGAAGGCTTTCTCTTGAGGAACCTCCATATCATACACAGGCAATTTTTGCGCGATGTCCGATTGAACAAGTGTTTCGATTTGAGCGATTTCGTCGCGAGAGAGAGACTTACTATGACTGAAGTCAAAGCGCGTCCTCATGTCATCGACCAAAGAACCCTTTTGATCCACATCATCCCCAAGCACCGCACGCAACTTGTGATTGAGAATGTGTGTTGTTGTGTGGTGCGCCATGATCTTTTGTCGTCTCGCAGCGTCCACTTTCAACGTGCTCGTTTGCTTCTCTTGCAAGCTCCCTTTTGAGAGCTCACCAATGTGGAAAAAGACCCCACCAACCTTGAGAGTATCCTCCACATCGAATTGCGCGCCGCTGTCTGTTGTCAGCGTTCCGCGATCGCCAACCTGCCCACCAGACTCGGCATAGAAAGGCGTTTGATCGAGAACAACGGCTCCAAGCTGCCCAGCTTGCAAAGTCTCAGCGGCGTGAAATTGCCCATCTTCCAAAGCATACACATGACTGAGTGTCGCACCTTCGCGCGCGGTCTCCGTGTATCCTGTAAAGATCGTCTCCTCAAACTGCCCCTGCTGAACAATCTCAACCAAAGTCTGTTTGGCAACATCAAGCTGACCGGTGCTACCCTTCGAGACGAGTTGGTGCTGCTTGCGGTGTTCAAGGTAACCGTCTTTATCGATCCCCATCCCCTTCTCCTCAGCCATCAACTCAGTCAGATCGTAGGGGAAACCATACGTAGACTCCAACCTGAAGACCACCTCACCTTCGATCTCCTTGCCACCCTTTTCAGCCTCCTCAAGGAACAACTTGATCCCACGCTCCCATGTGTGTCCAAATTGGATCTCTTCTTCCTTGATGATATCTGCGATCTTTTGGGGATCTTTTTTCAACTCGGGAAAAACATCTCCCATTTGTTCGACAACAACGGGAACAATCTGGTAGAAAAAAGGATCTTCCATTCCCAAAATTTGGCGACCGTAACGCACAGCACGTCGCAAGATACGACGCAGGACGTAGCCACGTCCATCTTTATCGGGGACAGCGCCATCAGCGATCGCAAAGGTGAGCGTACGGATATGGTCAGCGATTACGCGGTATGCGATATCTTCGACCTTTTCCAGATCTCCACCATACGGTTCAGCGCCAGAGAGGGCTTGTATTTTTTGGAAGAAGGGAGCGAACAAGTCACTATCATAGGTGCTGATTTTGCCTTGGAGAGCAGCACAGATCCGTTCGAAACCCATTCCAGTGTCGACGTGCTTGGCGGGAAGTGTTTTGAGTTCACCAGAGACGTCGCGGTTAAATTGGATGAAGACGAGGTTCCAGATCTCGATCACACGGGGATCATCCATATTGACGAGGTCACGACCACTTTTGTCGGGTGTGAGATCGATATGAATCTCAGAACAAGGCCCACAAGGTCCAGTGTCTCCCATCTCCCAAAAGTTGTCTTTCTTCGAGCAGAAGTGAATGTTGTTGTGATCGATATCCGTCTCAGTACGCCAGATCTCAGCGGCCTCACTGTCTGCTTCGAGTCCATCGGCTTGATCACCTTCGAAGACGGTCGCGTGGAGGCGATCTTTTTCAAGCCCCCAGACATCTGTCAAAAGCTCCCAAGCCCATGTGATCGCTTCTTTTTTGAAGTAATCACCAAAAGACCAGTTGCCCAACATCTCGAAGAATGTGTGGTGATATGTGTCTTTTCCAACCGCGTCGAGGTCGTTGTGTTTGCCACCCGCTCGGATGCATTTTTGGGTATCAACGGCACGTGTATAGGCGCGTGTTTCAAGTCCCAAAAAGACCTCTTTAAATTGATTCATCCCTGCGTTTGTAAACAACAAAGTATCGTCCCCGTGGGGGATAACAGGTGCAGAATCGACAAGAGTGTGTCCGTGTTTTTTCTCAAAAAATTCCAAAAACTGACGACGAATCTCAGTACTTGAAAGCATCACAATACTCACCATAGTAAGGGAGGCGCGGATGGCATCCTCGGCCAAAAGAACACATCATAACGACGTAAAACGAAGCTCCCGATAGAGCGCAAAGCGCCTCGGGATGGGGTATAGATTCGAGACGTATCATTTTAGACAAAAGTTCTTAAACGTCGCGCCTCGATCACACAAAAAACCCCCAACTTGTAAAGAGACACCCCAAGAATGTCAAGGTACAATGGAAACTTCACCCCCCGCCCTCTCTTCGAACTTCGTATCGTTGCCTCTAAGGCATATCGCTCTTGGCGATCTTGATCACGAAGCCATCGCGGCCCCCTGCATGAGAGATCGTCTTTGAACGCAATTTGATACTTCCAGAGTAACCACCGACGATATAGAGGTTCCCACTCGCATCGACGGCGACATCGATCGCAAAGTCATCCCCGGTCGAGCCAAAGCCTGTCACCCAGTCAAACTTCCCGGTTGTCGGATTTTGCCGTGTGATAAGCGCGTCTTTCATGCCCTGGTTGTTGAGTGTCCCTCCAGGAACAGTCAAAGAAGCAGAGGCAAAACTACCAGCGATAAAAACCTCTCCATTTGGTCCAAGTGTAGGGATGTTTCCACCTTCCCTTAGCGACCCACCAAGGCTATCCCCCCACACCCAATTCCCTGCGGCGTCCATCTTTGCACCCATGAGATCGGCAGCAGCGCTCGTTGTCCCTGCAGCTGTTAAGGTAAGACTTCCCAATGAAAGATTCCCCCAAAAACTCCCCGCAAAGTAAAGATTTCCGCTGCTGTCGGAGATCAGCGTTGCGGCACCTTTCTGTGCACGGTTCACAGTCCCATCGCTTTGCTTCAAGCGAATCACATACGTCCCCCCAGTAGAAGGTACTGTAAATGTCCCAAATGTCGCGCCGTTGTTGGCGATGCCAGAGTTGTACACGTTGCCATTCGTATCAACACCGATCCCCAAGCCACGATCGGGAGAGGTGGTCCCACCTGACATCGCCCATCTATACACACCTGCGCTTGTCAAGCTCACCACAAAAACATCCGTATCGCCAAGAGAGGTCAAGGTCTTGGAACCAGCGCTGACAGAACCACTGAAGAAGCCTGTTACGTAGACGTTGTCGCTTGCGTCCGTCGTCACACCATGCGCTTCATCTTCCCCTGTCCCGCCGAGTGATTGCATCCATACTTCTTTGCCAGTGTTGTCAAACTTGGCGACAAAGGCGTCCTGCTTCCCTTTTGAAGTGTAGGTCTTTGATGCAAATGTGATCGCGTTCTCGAATTTACCGGTGATATATATATTTCCTTTGGCATCGACTTTGAGCCCAAGCACGTTGTCATTGCCTGTCCCACCAAAAGATTTCAACCATTTGACGCTCCCGCTGCTGTCGAGCTTTGCAAAGAAAATATCAGAGCTCCCCTTTGGCGTGATGGTGTCCTGTCCAATGGTTATCGCGTTGTAGAACCAACCAGCGATATAAATGGCCCCGCTGCTGTCGATATCAATGTAGTTGACCTGCTCAGAGCCTGACGTCTGAAAAGAGACGATCCAATCGGCTTTGGGGAGGTTACACCCATCATCAGGGTTCCCATCGCAATCATCGTCGATGTTGTCATTGCAGGTTTCTTCAGGTTGTTTTTTGGACAGATCGGGCTGGGCATCGCAAGTGACGGTCTGGTTATCAGAGCTACAAACGTACTTACCGGTCGTTTGACATGGTCCAAAACCTGCGGTGCAAGATGTCTGGTAACGCGAATCAGCCTTACAAGGCTCTGTGCAGACGCCATTGCCACAAGCAGTCCGCCCGCCACAGTTGGCGATCGCACAGTCTTTGTTGTCATTACAAGAGGAGGGACAAAGAGGTTCTGCACAAGCGCCTCCTCGACAAGCTGTCTTACTACCGCAAGGTCCGATTTTACAGTGTATGTCGAGAGTGCAAATGGAAGGACAAGAGAGCGCAGAGCAGACGGAGTTTAGACACCGTGAAAGAGGCCCACAGCTGGGCTCAGCGCAATCGCTGTCATCGAGACAAGATTCGACACAAGCCGCGACACACTTGCCACTTTTGCAGACGATACGATCACCACAGCCAGAGACAGCACATTCGGAATTTTCACTACAAGCGACAGGACAACTACAATCGACATCAACTTTTCCATCGCAGTCGTTGTCCTTATTGTTGTTGCAATTTTTGACAGCAGGGACCACTTCTCCCTGACAGGCGCTCCATGTCGCGGCGAGACAAAGCTGCTTTCCAGCCTGACAAGCGCCTTTTCCTTTTGTATCAGCTGGTCCAGAATAACACTCTTTCGAGAGAGGATCTTTTGTCCCATTTACGTTATCGATTTCGCCATCACAGTCGTCATCCTTGCCATTGCACTCCTCAGTCTGCGGAGCTGCGCTGCACGTCGACCACTTACCAGCCTGACAGACTTCCTCTCCCTTTCCACAAGGCCCCGTACACTCCTTGCTCAGGTTGTCATCGATTTGACCATTGCAGTCGTTATCTTTGTTGTCACAGATCTCTTTCTCAGGTGTAATCTCCCCAACACAAGCCCCCCAAGTGTTATTGGCTTCACATTTCTGTGAACCCTTTTGACACTCCCCTTCAGGAGTATCAACCCCCTGCACGCTGTAACAAGGACGACTCTCTCCAACTCTGACACACTCACAATTTGCGATACCGTTATCGACTTTACCGTCGCAGTCATCGTCTTTTTGGTTGCAAACCTCAATCGAAGGATAAATCGCCTTTTGACACACTCCAGACCAATCACCATCAGGTGTACAGATCTCCTGGCCGTACTGACAAATCCCCTTGCCCGCGAATGACTCCTTGCCCTCTGCATAACATGGTCTTGTCTGATTGGCTTCACATTCTTTGCACTCTGTAGAGCAGATCTTTTGTCCTGCCTGGCTCTGATCTGTCGATGCACAACAACGCAAACCAAACTGACAATCAGCATCATCCTCACAAAGCCACCCTTCTAGCGAAGGAGCCGCAGGAACAATACAAGCCAACAAGTGGAGCAGCGCAAGCTGCCCCAACACCAAACGAAACCAAGTACCTCGTCTGTACATTCACACCACCATACATCTCGAAAGTCAAACCCGGCTGCAAGCACGAGCACAACGAAAAACAAGGCGACCGGCCACAGCTTGCTCGCCACCCATCGATCAAAGGAAAGAGTCTCCTCACTTCAACACTATATCATCATTGGGGTTGCGATCGAAATTGTACAGAGGGATGACACACAAAGAAATGCGCAAATGGTAGGAATCCCTCTTCTGAGGGACATATACGAAGAAACACACGACACACAAGTTGTCTTAGCGAAACAGACCTTGTGGCAGTGGTGTGTGAATGTTAGTGCTGGATGTGCTCTCGCGCTGAAAGGAACCGCGCTCGGAGAGAATGACATCACGTAAGTGGATCCAGCGACGTCGAGAGGGGCGGTGTTGTACTAACACAATCTCTTCGGAACCTTGCATCGCGACATCGATCACAAAGCCCGTTAAACCAACCAGATCAAAATGACCACTGCTTGGATGGACCGTCACCACATCCCCTATTGAGATGTCATCACCAAAGAGCTCTTGGTGTATTTCGGGTGCGATCTCAACTCGATCTTGAGAATAGCTTGTGTTTGTATAGTTGTGATTTGCCATGTTGTTTGTCTCCAATTCTTTTCAGTTCCACACTCGCCAGGATACAATGCATATAGCGTGCCAAGAAAATGAGAATACACAGACAAAAAATGAGAACGTTCTCTAAGATGAGCATATACTTTCCCTCGCGGACGATCGCAGAACGCACTGGCAGAAGGAAAGTGAGAAGGGTTTGTAACAGGGTGTGTATTTTTCTAATCACCCTTCTGTCATCTCGTGCATCATGACTTTTGTGGGGAGTCGATATTGACAAGCACAAAAAGAACTGAAAGATTACCAACAAGTGAGCACGAGCCTTTGCGCTCACTTACATACATAGCATATTGATACGTTCCCTCTCAGGGAGCTCACGAATCTTTTTGTACTGGAGACATCTCCCATGAAACGACTCCTCTCGACACTCTGTGTGGGTTTTTTTCTACTCACTCTCTCATCCACTGCGTCGGCAACACCTCAGTGGATGCTTTATTCAAACGCCAAAACATCAGCGGCGTGTCTCGCTTTGAAAGGGAAGGGTGGCATCACCAACGCCCTTTGGACATCAGGTCGTTGCCTGATAACAAAAAAAACAACCAAGCGTCCCCGCATCATCAAACGCTTTCGTCGTGGCTTCACGGTCCAAAAAATGTATCACCTGAAGCGCCCTCTCAATCATATCCGTATGCTGAATGTACCAGGTATGTTTAAGAAGGCGAAGCGTTTGAGAGCCCAAGCCGCAAAAGAGCAACAAAAAGCGAGCGACCTACGCAACCAAACACAGCAACTCCAAAGCACGATCCAACTGTACGAAAAAGAACTCCTCCGTCTGAAGTCTATGTACGCCAAAAAAACAAAACAGCTCAAGACACTCCAAAAGAGCATTCGTGTCAAACAGACAGAGGCTTCTCGACTGACTCGCAAAGGACAGGCGCTCTGGCGAGCAGTCCGGACTTCCAAAAAACAATCTCACTAAGCTCGATTCACGAAGAGAGCGAATACTCCCCTCCTTCCCAGATATCTTTCCACCAACAAAACCCAATCCGATCCCCCCTCTTCACTCGTAATGTGTAAAAATCCCCTGATTCTTCGATCTTTTTTGGGGACAGGTGTGATGTTTTTGAAGCAGAAGGGTAATATGATCGCCGACTACAATTGTGTGAACGGCAAAACCCATTCAAGATGCATGAGATACAAAGGGAAGAATACAATGAAATCGAACAACACTCCCACAACTCGATGGTCTTTTGCCAGCCAACTGTTCGTATGGCTCATGCTCGTCAGCGTGAGCCTCACAGGCTGCCAAAGCGTCGACTTGCCACAAGACACAAACACCCCTTCATCGACGATACAAGACAACACAACTCTCCCTGCGCGTCCTCGCTCATTCTCGCTCCAAGGCGCGATCGGCTCAAGCAAACAACAACCAATGCTCCCTGCTGCCTTGCGCGCAAAAATGCTACAAGACATTCAAAACAAAGCCACTGTTCAGTACACGATCCAGTCACCAACGCTGGCATCTACGACAGCTTACGTGGCACACAACCCATCACAACAACTCGCGTTGCGCTTTGGCGAACGTTCCTTATCCATGAGCAAAGAGAGCTGGTCGCTTGACCTGCAATTGTCAGCCATCGGACGCGGAGCGACACAACAAGCGACATCAGTACAAACGCGCACAGTGAAGCAAAACCGTGTCACATACACTCGACGCCTTGGAAGCCAAAGTATTCAAGAGTGGTATGTCAACGGTCCTTTGGGTGTTGAGCAAGGGTTCACCCTCCCCAAACGTCCATTTGCAGAGCAGCAAGGTCAGCTGACATTCCATATGAAGCTACGAAGTGACCTGACAGCCTCCTGGCACGTCAAAGGAAAAAGCATCGTGCTGCGCAACAAAGCAGGCAAGGCAGTCCTTTATTACCAGGAGCTGTTTGCAAAAGACGCCAAAGGCCAAACCATCCCATCGACGATGAAGCTCTCAGGCCAAACCATCACACTCGCCTTACAAGATGAGGGCGCCCAATACCCCATTGAGATCGATCCCATCCTCTCTACAGAACAAAAGCTCCTTCCTACAGGGACCACTTCGAGCCCAGGCTTTGGTGGTGCACTCGCCATCTCAGGAAACACGATCGCAGTCGGTGCCGCTGGAGATACAGAGAAAGGCAATGAGGCCGGTGCTGTTTTCATTTACATTCAAAGCGGCGGTGTTTGGTCACTGCAACAAAAACTCTTCTCTTCGGACATCGCCGCAGGTGATCTCTTTGGACGCTCCATCGCGCTCAGTGGCGATACACTGATCGCAAGTTCGTACAAAGATGATGATAACGGCGTTGAGTCTGGTTCAGTCTACGTCTTCACACGCAGCGGCAGCACCTGGACCCAACAGGCCAAGCTCACAGCAAGCGATGGCGCCGCTGATGACTGGTTTGGTTTCACCCTGGCTTACTCAGGAAACACCATTGTCATCTCCGCACCGCTCGCAGATGCCAGCGGCTCACAAGCAGGGGCTGCTTATGTCTTCACAGGGAGTGGTAGCAGCTGGACGCAACAAGCCAAACTCGTCGCAAGTGACGGCGCTGCTGACGATTACCTTGGATACGCCTGTGGAATCAGCGGTGACACCATCGCACTCGGCGCATGGCTTGACGACGACAAAGGCGCAAACTCCGGCTCAGTCTACATCTTTACACGCAGCGGTAGTACTTGGACCCAGAGCACAAAACTCACCGCGAGTGACGGCGTCGCAAACCATTGGTTTGGTGTGCGTATGGACCTGAAAGGAAACGATCTACTCGTCACAGCCTCTGGTGATAGTGAGAAAGGCGGAAATGCCGGTGCTGTATACGTATTCACAAATAACGGTGGTACCTGGACGCAACAAGCCAAGCTCACCGCAAGTGATGGTGCGTCCCTCGACTCCTTTGGTCGCCACGTCGCAATCGATGGAGATATCGCACTGATCGGTGCTTACTACGACGAAGGTGATGGTGGTGAGTACCGAATGGGTTCAGCTTATATTTTCACTCGTAGCGGCACCACATGGACACAAGTTGAAAAGCTTCGTCCAAGTGATGGGCAGACAGAACACCGTTATGGTCAATCCGTCGCAATTGATGGCGCAACACTCGCAGTCGGCGCAGTCTTCGGTACACCACAAGGAAGCGACTACGGAAAAGTCTACCTTTACACCGACACCTGCACCAACACCACTCTGTCATCTGACAAATCCTCTCCTCAACCTGCCTCAGGAACAGTCACATGGACTGCAAACGCCTCGTGTCTGAACAATGCAGAGTACAAATACTGGTACAAAGCTCCCGGCGCGACGAGTTGGCAGCTCGCGCAAGATTGGGGCGCGAACACATACAACTGGGATATCTCTTCAGCTCTGACAGGTACTTACAGTTGGCAAGTCTGGTCTCGTCGGGTTGGAAGCACTGTCGATTATGAGTCAGCTTCGCCAGTCCAGACATTCGCAATCACAAGTGGACAAAGTGAATGCACCGATCCCACACTCTCCCCCTCTGTCGCAAGCCCTCAAACTGCAGGAACCACCATCACCTGGAACCTCAGCGCAAGCTGTACATTGGGCGGAACAGCAGAGTACAAGGTTTGGAGACGTTCACCAGCCGGAACTTGGGAGGTCGCACAAGATTGGAACGCGAGCAACACGTACAACTGGGACACAACAGGCACGATCACAGGAACGTATGTCTTCCAAGTCTGGTCCCGCAGTCAGGGCAGCACGGCTACATTTGGTGGTACGTCAGAGTCTGCCTCATATGAAATCACAAATGGGACGAGCTTTTGTTCTTCTGTTGCGGCGTCCTTTAACCCAACCTCTCCGCAAACAGTCGGGACCAACGTCACCATCACAGGGAACGCGACTTGCTCTGGAAGTGGCACCGCACACTACAAATTCTGGCTACGTAACCCTGCTGGTAGCTGGACTCTCTTAAGAGATTGGAACGCAACCAGCACGTATAGCTGGGATACAACAGGCGCAACACCCGGCCTCTATGTTATTCAAGTCTGGACGAGAGAGCAAAACAGCACCGCCGCCTACGAAAGCTATACGGTGGAAACCTACACCCTCCAGTGAACTTACTCGCCCCCCACCCACCCAACAACTCCAACATTTTCCCCTACCATGTATGTTGACGGCACCCAAAACAGGTGCTAGCCTGATCGATGAATGCACAACAATATCTACGACTTCCTCCTCAACTCTCTTGTCGACAAGAGGAGCAACATGTTCTCGCACTATATCAAGCATGCGCTCCTTTTGACTTTTGCTCTTCCTCTATGGACACTTATGTCATGGAGTTGCCTACCTCTCGGCCAAACCTGCCAGGATAAGCTCTGCTGGATCACACAAAAAAAAACATGCCAGACAGACGCAGATTGTTGCTGTCGACAACGCTGCTCTTTTGGATGCTGCCTCCCCAAGAACGCAGAAGGACAGGCGACAGGCATATGCCCACAACCAGATGGCGGTACAAACGAACGTCAAACTTGCATCACCGGGCAAACCAGAGTTTGCTATCCAAATCCACAGCAACCCATCAGAGGACTCTGCAGAAATGGTGTGCAACACTGCTTGGACGATGGCTCGTGGGGAGCGTGTGAAGGCTATATCCAACCACAAGACGAAGAGTGCAATGGACACGATGACGATTGTAACGGAAATATCGACGACGGACTCAAAGACTGCACATGTCAGCCAGGTATCACACAGGCATGCAAAGGAGTATGTGGTGAGGGCACACAAACCTGTGGTGAAGACCAAAAATGGCAGCCCTGTCGTCTTGAGCTGACCATTAAGGCAGAAGAATGCAACGGAAAAGATGACGATTGTGACGGATTGATCGACGAGGAATTCAAAGAACAACGTCAAGAGTGCTCCATCTCAGAAGGATGCACAGGCGTTTACATCTGCCGCAACGCCTCCCTTGCCTGTCAAAGCACCACAAACCAACCAGAGAGCTGCAACGGAAAAGATGACAATTGCGATGGCAGCATCGACAACACGGAGACCCTTTGCGCTCCTGAGATCGCCTGGAAGACCAACAAAAACAACCTTCAACGCATTGAACGAGTCCATCTCGCCAACAAAGCGACGACGGTACAATACACCATCAAAAACAACGATCCAGCAACGACACTTGCATATCGGCCTGATCGAAAACAACTCGCCTCAGGACAACGCTCTGGTACCATCTATTTGTGGCACATGTCACAGACCTCTTCAGCGACCACCTTGAGCGCACACAAAAACGATATCGTCAGGCTCCTTTATGCCAACAACAGTCAACGGCTGCTGTCCCTGGACAACACCGGGATGTTCGTCTTGTGGGATGTCACAAAAGGTGAACAGCTCACAACAGGACAACACACAAGGACGTCGGAGAATGACGTCGCGATCGCCCCAGATGGCCTTCACTTTTACGTACTCAATCGCGGTCTACTGGAGGTCTGGGACGATAAGGGAGGCAAAAAACAGCAGAACCTCAGAGACAACGCACAAGGCATCGCGATCGACGCAAGTGGCCTTTATATTGGCATATTCAACACATCACAAACAGTGTCATTCTTCGACACAGCGTCGTACAACCAGCAGGCCAAAGCCGACGTCAACTGTATCCCCACTGCGATATGGGGCGTCCAACAAAAGGACACCTTCTTTGTGATCTGCCCTACACAGGTTGTCCGCATCCAACTCACCAAAGAAGACAACAAACTTAACACCTCAAACACATCCTGGAGACTCGATCGTATCGGCGAGTCATACTTCGGCATATCCTACGATGGCAAGAGACTGGGGCTCCTGCAAAAAAACCAGAACGAGTTGCACGTCTTTACCCTCGACACCCCCTCAACACTCAGACCCTCTGACGCGACAAAAATCGGCAACACACAGGTTTTCGCTTTGTCACCGTAGGGCCACTTTCATGTTCGTGTGGGTTGACATTTTTGACAATCTCTTGCATCCTTTCGTGAAAAAAGCGAGCAAACAAAGCCCGGAAATGCTTTGCCTTTTTTGCCTTTTCGTGGAAAGACTGGACAACAGGTACATCTTTTATTACATTCGGGTGCACGTTTTTTCAAAAAGTGAATGATTTGAGGAAGAATATGTCAGTGTGCCCTGCTTGCCAGCAAGAAACAGATACGGGCAGCCCATTTTGTATGAGTTGTGGCGCCTCCTTACAACAAGAGCAAGCACAACCCCACACAGACCCTCTTGTTGGGAGCGTCATCGACGAAAAGTACAGACTCAAACAGCCCCTTCGCTCAGGTGGGATGGGACAAATTTATCTCGCTCAACACCTGATCTTCGACGAGTTACATGCGCTGAAAGTCATCCACTCACAAGCTGCAGGCGCCGAAGAAGCCGCACAACGCTTCCTGGTAGAAGCCAACCTCACCCGTAAAGCATCCCAACGCTCCGATCATATCGTCTATATTCACGATTTTGGACATGATCCCAAAGTGGGTCACTACATCGCGATGGAGTATCTCAAAGGACACTCTCTCTCTATGGCACTAAAGCCAGGATATGAACCACCTTTACGATTTGATCACATCCTTGGCATCATGGTCCAACTTTGCGACGCGATCCAAATCGCCCACGATCTTGGCATCATCCACCGCGATCTCAAACCATCCAACATCTTCCTCGTCGAGAAACACGGAGATCCTCACTTCGTCAAAGTGCTGGACTTTGGTGTCGCGCGCGCCAACGAGCAACTGATCGCGAACTATGAAACCATCGGAGGACTCGTTGGAACCCCCAACTACATGGCACCTGAGCAGATCCTCGCAGAGGACGAACGCAGAGAGAGAGGCTGGGAATTTGATGGTAGGGTCGATGTATACGCAACAGGTATCATGCTCTATAAGGCGCTCACAGGGCGCACACCGTTTCGCAAAAAAGGACGTGGACGTTCGTCATATTGGGAAGTCTGGCGCAAGCATTTAGAAGAAATGCCTGTCCCTCCACATGAATATAGACCGGATAAGGAGATCCCGCCGTGGCTCTCGGAGGTCGTGCTAAAAGCCCTCGCCAAAGATCCTGCAGAACGTTATGCCACGATGAGGGAGTTTGGCGAAGTCCTGAAGGCAGCGAAACAAAGACTCCAACAACAACACCCACAGCTCGCGCTTGGCCCACTTCCGCAAGATCCTGGAACAGGCTCCTTCACAGGGGCGTCTTCGGTCTCTTTACAGACCTCTTCTGTCCAGGAAAACATGCCCCTTTACCAACATCAAACACCTCCTCCCACACCCTCACCTGGTGGTGTCATGTTGGGTCAGCTTGATGAAGACTCGCCTTCCCATGTGACCCCCTCACCTTTCCATGCAGGCGCGCTCTCCTCATTCGATGGCATACCAGCTCCACCTTCTTACACTCCATCCACACAACAAACAACCGATGAGCCAACGCTCCCGAAAAAAAAGCGCTCATTCCTGTTTGTCTTCTTGCTCAGCCTGGGGGTCACATTGATTATCGGGTTGGTAGTCGTCTACATGATGCGTCCCAAGGAGCTGATATACCCAGAGGATATGGTCCAAAAGGCGACCCCCTTGCCCAGACGACACACAAAAAAGGTCACCATCACAAAGCCTCTCAAGAGACTCGTTACGGCACCAAAACGACGGGTATATACCATCCCACCTCCACCGCGCCAACGCAAACAGCCGATCAAACGACGCAAAAGAAGAAGGCTCTATGGTTGCCCCTTCAAATCAGGTCATAAAGCGTACAAACTGCGCTCTTTGGAGCTTCCGCTACGAGACATTGTGATCCTCGCCGACGGAAAAACGCTCACAGTCGACGCAAAAAAATGTATCCAGGTCCCCAAACAGTCGAACAGAATATCACTCAGTTACCGACCGGATACCACCGAATATTACCCATGTATCATCCCACTCAAGAGCAAAAAAAGACGTTTGACGTTCAAGTTGATCGACACAAACGAATTGCTCTCCAAAAAAGACTGCTCCAAGTGACACACATCACCACCCAAAGCACTCTGCTCGTCTGTTTCCTACTCTCAACGGGATTATGTTTGTACCCAAGAGACGCACAAGCAAACCAGTGGGACGCAAGGCGAAGAAAATGTCGAAAGCTGTTCAAGAAAAACCAGTATCTTCGCGCGGTCTCCTGTTTTCGCTCCTTGTACAGAAAGAGCAAACAACCACAAGATCTCCTCAACATCGCACAATCCTACCGTATCGCCGCACGCAACCAGATCTCGCCGCTACACGCACTCACCATGAGAAAGAGAGCCATCCGATTGCTCAGACGATACCAATGGTTGGTGCGAAAGAAACCGATTGAATCCAATTTTGCCCGGCAAATGCGCCGGCGACTGCGACGAAAAGTCCTGCGCACCCAACGCATCGGTTACGCCCCTCTCCTCGTAAGCTCCAGCCCAAGTAACGCGTCCTACATCCTGCGCAACGAGAAACTGGTCCTTCGTGGTGTCACCCCCCTCTACCAAGACGTCCCACCAGGCATCTACACACTCACCATCACACACAAAGGATACCACCCCTACAAAGTCCGCTTGATCATGAACAGCGATGTCCCCCTCTCCCTACATTACAAGATGATCCCTCTCAGCGAAGCACCCCCCCGCTCCAACACAGCGACCAATCAAGCAGGCTCTGTTAACACGAACCTCGTAGACGCCCAAAACAAACGCATCCCCCCAAAACCACAAGCTCCCCCAACGGTTCCGCTCGCGCTCATCGGCGGCTCAACAGCCCTGCTCGCGACAGGTGTCGTCGTCCTCAGCCTCGCTGCGGTCAATACAAACACCATCAAAAACAGCCAGGACGCCAACACCGCTTCACAGGCTTACAACGATTTGAGTGTCCAGCTTCCCGTTGGTATCGTACTCGTCTCTGTTGGCGTCGTCGGCAACGTCGTAGCAGGCGTTCTCCTGCTCTCCCCTCCCAAGTAAGGCCACAGAGACCCGTCCAAGTGGAAGGAGTAAGTCAAACCCCGAAGAGGCCTTGCGTCCAGATATAGGCATGATATGCTCTCTTCCTGCGCAATCATCACAGAGAGGAGTTGTCCTTATGCCTTTACGATCAAAAATGTGGATGTCTTTATGCACATCCTGCCTCATCATCTTTGGCTCATCATCCTCCTCGTACAGTACTGTATCCAAAAAGAAACTCTCCACCACTGTTCATCAAGTCCAACCGCTCCCGACCCAAAAAAAGCACACCTACCTGCGCGTCATGACCCTCAACATCGCACATGGCGGCAACAATTTTATGGGCTTGCCACCTTTCTTACGTGGCGCACAAGGCATACGCACAAATCTTCAACAAACAGCTGCTGTTCTCAAGCGAGAACGTCCTGACGTGGTAGGATTGCAAGAGGCTGACGCGTCCTCCTGGTGGAGTGGACAATTTCACCATGTGCACTACCTTGCCAAGCGCGCGGGATACCCATTTAGCGTTCACGGCATCCACGTCAAAGACAAAGGGAAGGCCTACGGAACGGCGCTCCTATCACGCTCACAGCCCAAACACGCGCGTTCACATATCTTCAACGGCGCGACCTTATTCCCAAAGGGCTTTGTGATCGCGAGCGTCCCGTGGCCAGGACTTCCCAAAAAGCGCGTGGACATCATCTCCTTGCACTTACATCCGACGAGCAGAGCCACACAACGAGCCCAAGTGTTGGCGCTGATTCGCTTTGTGCTCAAACGCAAACGACCCCATATCATCGTAGGGGACTTCAATTGTCAGTGGTACGGTAAACAATCCCCTCTACGACTCCTCAAACAAAAACTGGGACTCCACACCTATCGTCCGTTCAACCCCTACTACAACACACATCGAACGTCGAACAAACGCATCGATTGGATCTTTGTCCCCAAGATCTTCGTGATCCGCAATTATAGAGTCCTCAAGGATCAGGTCTCCGATCATTACCCTGTCGTCGCGGATATTTACTGGAAACGCTGGGCGCCTCCTCCGAAGAAACCCACAAGCGCTCCCACTTCCCATCCCTCCAAGCTCTACCACGCCCCACCACTCTAAATGAAGTAAGGCTTAATCCAATGCAATCAATCCCGCCAAAAACGCATCGATCTTCTCCACACCATCCTGCCAATTTTGTTGTTCCGTACGTCCCGAGGATTTACGAGGCTTGAGGCTGTGATCACCGTCAGGAGACCAATACATCTCAATACGCGAAGACAACGTATACGCCTTCACCTCATCACGTGTACCAAAGGGGTCACGCTCTCCCTGCACAAACAGCGCTGGTGTTTGCAATCCGACCAAGTGCTCTGTCCGCAACTTTTCAGGTTTTCCGGGAGGATGGAATGGGTATCCTAGACAGATAAGCCCTGCGACATCAAGTTCATCAGCGAGCATACTCGCATAGCGTCCACCCATCGACTTCCCTCCCAAGACCAAGGGAGTCTTTCGCCCGACAAGCTCGACCACATCACGCCACTCTTGGGACAACTTCTTTTGCCCAGAAGGTCCTCTTTTCTTTCCATCAATACGCCTTTTGGCCATATAAGAGAACTCAAAGCGCACGACCCGCCATCCCTTCTCAGCGAGCCCTTCGGCAAATGTCGTCATAAAAGGTGTATCCATCGGTGCCCCAGCACCATGAGCGAGAATACATGTAAGCGACGCATCATCGGGACCATTTATCAATAACTCTTCGTGTATCAATGTGTTTCTCCTGTGTACATGATCGATGCGGAGGATATAACACAGGTCAAGAGGAGATGCACCAGATGACAAAGATCGTGTATACTATGTCCCACAAAGAAACCGACATACACAAAAAGGGAGGAGAAGTATGCTCATTCACTCCAGAGTTCGGGGCTATGTATGTATCCTGGGCGCGCTCTGTGTCCTGTCTTGGCCTACATTCTCAACCAACTCACAGGCACAAAGCAGTCCAAAGAAAAAGACACTACGTGTCCATCCTGCGACGGCGAGCTGGATGAAGGTCTTACAACACTCCCCAAAGCTCAATCAAAAACTCCTCGCGGCGCAACAACTGGGAAAAATAGGCATCGGCGCCGCGCCCGCCATTCCGCTGCTGATCAAGTGCCTCAATCTACCTCTCTACTGGCGATATCAATCGACTCTCCCACTCAAGAAGTCCGCCGTCTGGGCGCTGAGTCAAATGGGAATATACGGCCAAATCGCCCTTCCCTCTCTGTTTGTGCTCCTCGAAGACAGTCAGTTCAAGAAAGGTGTGATCGTCGCGATCCAGCGCCTGATATCAGCCTCCCCGACCCGCGCACTTCCGCTCATGAATAAGATCTTACAGCGCCGGAAAAATGGAGCAGCTTGTATCTTAATCGCCCGCCTCGCAGCAGGCATGGGCGCAACCGCACAGCCCCTCTCACATGCGCTCGTCAGCCTGCTCAGCCTCCCAAATATGGGTAGCATCGGACGCGCCTACACACCCACCTACAAGATCAAACGAGCTGCCATCTTTGCGCTCGGTGCGCTCAAAAGCATGAAGCCAACGATTGTGGCAGGACTCTCGGCGATGCTCGAACAACCTCTCACACAAGATCTCGCCCGACAAGCACTGGATCGACTGTTCATCCAACCTGCGACACTACCGACCAAAGCACACATTCACTATCTCGTACTGCTCCTATCCGATCGTCGAAGACGCAAAGGACGGATCTATGCAGCGCAACAACTGAGTTACTTGGGCCCACTCGCGTACGCTGCGGTCCCATCCCTCCGCAAAGCGCTTCAAGAGAAAGTCACACACACTCCCGGAGCCTCTTTACACGAGGCCGCACTGCTCGCCCTCAAGTCGATCGGAAAGAGAGCATACCCCGCATACAAAGAAGTCCTTACACTACTCAATCATTCATCACATCGCACACTCGCTCGAACAACACTCCAAACGATCCTACCTCCAGAGAAGAAACACATCCCCCTCTTTGTCAAACTCTGTCGGTCCACTTCGACCTTTGTCCAGATGTACGCACTCAAACAACTCCACGCTATCGGTCCAGTCGCACTCAAAGCAGCCCGTCAAGATCTTCGCTCCCTGCTGATGTACCAAAAAAAGCGCCCCACAAAGCTGCGACAAAGTGCGCTTCGTGGCCTTGCACGCATCGGTGAACAGGCACGTTTCGCGGCCCCAACGCTCCACGCTCTGATATCGCAACCCAAAAAGACCCACTCTTCACCAGCATTACGAGTCCAAGCGATCTCATTACTCGCGCAGTTGACCTCCCCTCTACCAAAAGGTTCGTTGCGAACGTTCTTCGTAGGTCTCTCTGACATGCAAAGTGTGTCGACTCACGCGAAACGTGCGTTGGACAAACATATCGATCATCCACTCACTTACTTCCCCCTGCTCAAGAAGATGCTCGGCAACCAACACAACTTACGCACACGGTTGTACGCAGCCAAACAGCTCGCACGCATCCCTCTTGAGTTACACACCAGCGCGATAATGGACGCCCAACGTATCGCTCAAATCGTCAGCTGGATTGGCGAAAAACGTTCTGCTCCTTCGTACATCTGGGCACACGCATACGCGAGACTCGCCCAACACTACCTCGCACACAACGCCCCAAAAGACCGCGCCTTAAAAGCGCTCTCATCTGCCATCAAGCTCGGGTATGACGATATTATTTCACTCGCGACAGCTCCTGCATGGGCACCTCTGCGCAAACACAAGACCTTCAAGATCTTGTATCGCTCCATCCGTATATCCCCTCGTGACCTCGCTGAGCTTTGGTGGCAAAGGAAAGAACAGCGCTTCATCCACCACGACACAAAGATGATGATCATCGAGAACATCACCCGGAAAGACAACAGCTGGACACAAGTCCCACAATCGACCATCCCATCCCATCGGACATCATCCCCTACGGTCAAATTAGGACGTATCCTCTTGCGGCGACAACAACAACATCAAAAATCGATCGTACTTCGCAGCGACATACAACGAAAACACCATCTCACCAGTATGCAGATCATCTCCAACATGGGGGGTTCCAAGCAATACTGGTCACGTCAACGCTTCGCGACACTCGCACGAATGCGTTCTCTTCGCATCGCAAGGCAAAACGCACAAAGACGCATACGACGCATCCAACAAAGACGCTTTGCCAGCTCGAAACGGCTCTCCTCCAGCCCCAAACCACCTCCGGGCCTTCACACACTACACCCAACAAAAACACAGCCTCAAAAACAATCCCGACAGACGTATGTTCGCCACGTCAAACGGCTGATGCGACACAGACGCTGGAAACAAGCGCTCCCCCTTCTTACAACACTTATACGCTGGAACCCCAAACAACACGACGTTTACATGAGCTTGTACACCGCCTATGTGCAAACACACCAACACAAAAAAGCGCTGCAAGCCATCTCACACTATCTCCAACTGCGCCCCAACGACACCGACGCGCTGTACAAAAGGAGCCTCCTCTACTTCTCTTTTCGACAATGGACACAGTCAAAACGCGATCTACAAGCGATCCTCAAACAACGCCCCAAAGACGTCAATGTCTACAATAACCTCGCAGCGGTCGCGATCCACCAAAAGCATTACAAACAGGCCATCACACGACTCAAGAGAGCCCTCTCACTCCAACCATACGCAGCCTACCCAAGCCTGAATATCGCCTACCTGTTGCTACAATCAGGACAACGCAAACAAGCCAAGCAGTGGCTCAATCGCTCGTCGTACGCTCTCTCCAATGAACCCTTTTTCTATTACGTACGAGCATGCCTCAAAGCACAAGAAGATCACCGGGGGAGCGCTCTTGAAGATTTGCGAAAGGCGCTTCAAAAAGGTTTCTCATATGGGAAGATGTTGTCAGAGGAGGTCTCCTTGCGCATACTACGACGCACACTTGCCCTACGAGTTCTTGTTGCTCCTTACGCCAAACAACTCACTCACAAGAGGACGTCGCGATGAATGACAGGCAATCAAAAGCCCTGGGATGTATGTTGGGAATGGCGCTCGGCGACGCGTACGGTGCCCCCACGGAGTTTTTATCCATCGATGCGATCAGCTCGCGCTGGCCACCATCAGGACCAACACGTCCGCTCGGATACCCTGGACCTGAAGACAACTCCACTATTCGCGTCACAGACGACACACAGATGGCGATCGCCGTAGGAAAGGTTCTCTGTGCCCTCTCACAGCAAGAAGAACTCAAACCTTCTGAATGTGAAGAACTTTTACGTGAGAGCTATCATGAGTGGTACCACTCACCAGACAACACACGTGCGCCAGGTAACACATGTCTTCGCTCATGTCAGAAGTTGGAGGAAGGACTCCCCTGGTGGGAAGCAACGAGCGCATGGTCCAAGGGCTGTGGTGCCAACATGCGTGTCCCGCCTGTTGGATTGTGGAAGCTCGATGACCCGGACGCAACACAACAACGGAGCGCGCTCGCACAATTTCAGGCCGCTCTTACACACGGACACCCGACAGGTTTAGCTGCCGCCGATCTCACAGCCTTCAGCATCACGCGTCTGCTCAAAGGCTCTCACCCCAAAGACCTGTTGCAGGATCTCTTTGCTTATATAGAACAGCAAAAAACGCGGTATCACGAACGATGGCTTGGTCCACTTTGGCAACAACCAACGGTCACATCGAAGGTATCTTTTATCAGTCGTGGTTGGGAGGAGTGCTTACAAGCGCTCAAGCGCGTCGAAGAAAGTCTGGTATCTTGGGACGGGAACACAGACCCATGTCTCATGACCGGTGAAGGATGGATCGCAGAAGAAGCTCTCGCGACAGGACTGTTCTGCTTCTTGGTGCATCCAGAGAAACCTGTAGGTGTCATCAAAAGAGCATCTGTTACGTCAGGTGACTCCGACTCTATCGCCAGCCTCGCGGGTGCCTTTGCCGGCGCATATCACGGACATCATGTATGGCCAGATGAATGGGTACAACATATCGAATACAAAGAACAACTCGAAGCGATCGCGCTTCAACTCATCGCCCCCTCAGACACTCACTGAAACCACTGATCAAGCGCCCACCCTACTCGGTTACCAAAAAATTGCACGCGATACAGATAGCGAGCTTTGATCAACGCACCAAAGAAGCTGGTTGTCGGAATAAACACACAGTTTCCAAATCGAGAAAAGTATCGCCCTCTGGAGATCACCCGCACAATGTGGTGTTTGGGAATGTCGATAAAACGACGATTTTGGCACTGCACCCGCTCTTTACGCTTCATGTAGTAAACAGTCCCTTCAATGCGGTACTTTTCGAGGACAAACCCAGCCTCTCCGATCTTTACCCGCAAGCGTCCTGCCGCGCGAAGGTTGGGCTCATTTCGCAAGCGAATACTCTTGATACGCAGCACAACCAATTTCAGCGCAGGCTTCTTCAAAAGTGAACGCAACCCTCTCATCGCCTCTTTGCGAATCGCACGATCCTGTAACGCCTTCTCCAACATAGGGACAGCCCTTGCAGAGTTGCGATGAAACAAACCAAGTGAGCGCGCTGTGATCCGACGAATACGAACAGGCTCTTTCTTTTTGAGCAGCTCGCGCAATCTTGGCAAAACAGTCTTTGCGCTCGCTCCGATCCTCCCAAGCGCCTCGATCGCGGCATAACGCACGACCGGCTTTTTGTCTTTGGTTCGTTCGAGCAGATCAGGAACAGCGGCTGCTGCCTTGTATCCGATCCGACCAAGTGCACGAATCGCGCTAGCGCGTACATTCCATCTTTTATCCTGGAGTGCGAACACCAATGAGGGGACGACTTTCTTCCAACGCACCGGAAATTTCCCCAATGTACGTGCTGCGTTGGCCCGCACACGCCAGCTATTGTCGACCAATGAACGCACCAACGCGGGGACACATGATGAGACCCCTTTGCGCTCGCTCCAGCCACCAAGGAGCTCTATCGCCTGATACCGAACATTTTCAACAGGATCACTGAGCATTTTCACGACAGAGCGGACGTAAGGAGAGACATCCTGGCTGGTTCGACGCACTTGCTGCATCGCCTGTAAACGTCGTTTGTGATCCGTCGCAAAGAGCTGACAAAGAGAGTCCAGATCCATCAAAGAATCCTTCACACGTGCCCCTAGCTCCTTCGTCTTTTTCTTTTTGGCGTTTTTGGGTTGGAGACGTGGCTTAAATGTAATCACACGGGAGAGTCCTTTGTAAAAGCACTCCAACACAGGTTCGGTGCTCATTCCATTCACCCACAGCGCAAGCCAGTACAACGTCTGCCAATATTTTCGCTGCACTTTGCGCTGTGTCTCACACAACAACCCCACGATCTTTCGCTTGTATACGCTCCCTTTGCGCTTTTCAGAGAGCTTCTTCATCCGCTTGGCCAGTGTACACAAGGTCATCCGCTCAGGCTGCCCTTGACAGTACAGCGAGAGGGTTTGTTTGTATTTCTCCAACTCCACTCGCTCTTTGCCTCGAAGACCTGGAAGAGCAAGTCGGTGCTTGATCTGGCGTAGCACATCACAAAACGCAACGTCTCCATGATTCTCCTGTGTTTTCGCCGCCCGTGCAACGTCAGACACTCCCATGTACCCGACAACGACGAGCACCAGTAACCATACTTTGTTCATGAAAAAGACCTTTCGCTTTGTTCTCACTTGCAGTTGATTCCGCCAATCCCTTTGTACGTACAGAAGAATCCCGAACCCGATTGTGATTGACAACACTTATCACCAGGACAACACGATGCCCCCGTACGACATGCCTTTCCGATTGCGCAGACATCACACATCCCATTCAAACACTTGTTTGAACAGCACGCAGAATCACTCGAACAGCTCTCGTTAGGCAAGCCACATACAGGCTTCGTACACGTCCCATTTGCACATGTTCCAGAACAACAATCTTGATTGTTCGTGCAAGCGCCGCCTCCTCCTCGACAAGTTTCGCACATCCCGCTCTCACAAATGCTAGAACAACACTCGCTATCTTGTGTACAGATCTGGAAGACTTGTTTGCACGTCGGGAATCCACACTTACCGCCAGTACAACTGCCAAAACAACAGTCTGAGGCGGCAGCACATGACTCCCCAGCAGCTTTACAGGTCGGTGGTGAAAGACACTTTCCATTACTGCAAACATAGATACAGCAGTCCGCGTCTTGGGTGCAGCTCTCATTTGCTTTTTTGCAGCTCGCGCTCGACGCACACGTCGCTGTCGATGTTGAGCAATAATTCGAACAACAGTCGCTATTTTGGAAACACTGATTCCCAGCAGCACCACAAAAAGGATTGGCCGCGCACTTGAAAGCGTCACAGTAATTTGAGCAGCAATCACTGTTTTGTGCACAAGCTTGTCCATTTTGTTTGCATGCAGGAGGGACATCACATTTCTTTGACGTAGGATTGCAATAATTATCGCAACAATCTGTATCGCGACCACAAGCCGCACCATTCCCACCACAAGTTTGGGCTGCACACTTCTGTGAAACACAGCTGTTGGAACAACAATCGCTGTCTGCTTTACAGGTCGCGCCTACATCGGCACATGGGACCCCACAATAACCCTTCGAGCAAGATTTGGAACAACAATCTGCGTCTTGTTGACACGCTTCGAGATCTTGCTTGCAGCTTGGCGCATCGCAAGTGAGATTGGTACAAGAGGCCGAACAACAATCTGTGTTTTTCTGACATGATCCCCCTGCTGGTCGGCATTCGACACAGCTACCGAGTTCACAAAGTCCTGAGCAACATTCCATGTCAGCCGAACAAGTCGTCCCCTTTGGAAAGCAAGCGCGGTTGCAAATGTTACCAATACAGCGACCAATACAGCAGTCACTGTCAGCGTTACAGGCCCCTCCGCTCTGTGTACAAGACGCCTGACATCGACCTGACGCGCACTTACTACTACAACAATCGGCATCTACAGCACAGGGTTTGTTCTCCGCAGCACATTCACAACGACCGCCGCCATCGCAAAAGAGAGAACAACACTGTGCATTTTGTGTGCATTTCGAGGCAAATCCTGCACAGACAACACACTTCCCTGTCCGCACGTCACACACTTCGCCAGCCTGACAGGTAGGCACACAAGGTTTGTTCTTCACACAGGCAGCCGTTCCTGTTGAGTTGTCACAGTGCTCCCCTGACGCACAATCGACATCGTATAGACACACCGCACACTGCGCCCCAACACAATTACGCCCTAACGCCGAGCATGCCTTGAAGTCACACTCGCACCGGTTTAACGCAACATTACAAATTTGTCCCGCTGCGCAATGACATGCCTCAGGTGTACCTCCATCAGAGGAAGTCTCTGGGAACGCCGTGTCAGGTGTCGAAGGCTCTGATGTATCAGGAGAAATAGATTCAGAGGCGTCAGAGAACGTCTCATCAGGAGTGCCAGGCTCAGCAGGGGTCTCGTCTTGGTGAGTCTGTTCAGGAGCTGTTTCGTCCTTGTGCGTATCAGGTGGGTGGATGTCAGAAGGAAGTCTATCGCGCTTGGAAGGTTCGGGTTGTGTTTGTGCGTCAGGCACGGATTCAACAGGATTTGTCGGCTCAGTGGGCTTGTTGGTCTGACACTTACAGTCACCATACACGAGGTCATTGAGTCCCTCATCCTGGCAGATCTGCTTGTAATCCTGTCCAGGACATGCCCCGCTCACCGCCGCGAACTGCGCATCAGGTAAACAAACAGCCTCAGCTCCCTTCGTTGCACATGTGGAGCGCTTGACTGCGACACATTTTCCGCTGATGCAATAACCTTCGTAGCTTTGGTTGTTGCAATCACAGCGCTTTTGACAGGCCTGACCATTTGGATCGTTTGTCGCGGTGCTCAGCTCATTACTACATTCAATGGAGGCACATCCACCCCAATGGACAAAGCCCATCAACAAGAGCGCCACACTCACACTTCTCACCATCCACATGACTTGACTCCTTCTATGGGCATGTCCAAATGCATACGAGCTATTTTATTGTTTCAGGCTTACGCCTCCTCTGTCAAGATGGAACGAAAACCCACTTCAAGCGCCCACACCACAACAATACACGATCATTGAAAACACTCGCACAAATCTCAACGATCGTTGAAACGCAACCCCTCCAGACACTCCGAAGAGAAGACACAATCATGTTTTTACTCATGAATAAAAACATCGACGTTCTGGTCTATCCATTGCATTAAGGAGAGGGTGTGATACAGAATGTGATTCACAACCCACATCTCTTCAGATACAAACAACATGTTGAGAAGAGTTTTTCTACACAGATCCAAGGAAGGATCGTTTCCAGTCAAAGACGAGGAGCACAAGATGAGAAAGATAAGAGCGTTGATCGCCAGCCTATGTTTGTTGAGCCTTCTCCTCCCCACGGCCGCATTTGCAGTGGACAACGAAGACAGCGCAAAGAAACAATTCTGCGCGGTCAAAGAGTTTATGGTCAAAAACAAAGCATTTTCGAATACATTTATGGCGGTTGCGACAACTGTAGATCTCACAGGTGCGATCCTCGCCTCGATGGTACGTTATGAGACAGAGAGAAAGATGCTCAGCAAGGGGATGAAGTCGACAAACATCGCGCTCAAAGCGAGTCGCCCCGCGTTTGTCGGACCGTTGAAGGCATTCGGCAGCGCGATGCTTCCTTTCATGGACAAGAGCGCCAAACTCATCGACGAAGCCAAGTTGAGCAGCAAGACCGCGATCTTCTACAAAAAAGTCTACACACCAGCCTACTACATCGTCGCCGCCGCAAGGGTCGGATACTACGGCGTACAAACTGCCGGTGTGGCCGTCTGTAAAAAAGGCACCTTCCTCGGTGTTGCGATCAAACGCAAACAAGCGATCAACGCCGGCAAAAAATTCGTCGCTGTCGCCAAAAAGTACAAGTCCCGTATCGACGCAATCCTCAAACGATGTAACGCCGCAAAGAGCGCAATCATGCCGATGAGTGGCACATTTCGCACCTTGAAGAAGGTACTCACGCCCATCAAAAAACCGATCCAAGGTCTTGAGAAGGGTATCAAAACACTCAACAAAGGGATGAAGCCTATCTTCTCTCTGACCAACAAGCTGATCAAAGAGCTCAAGAGAAAACGCTGCATCACTTATGGCGTCAAAGTCAAAGCGAAGGTCAAAGTCAAAGCGAAGGTCTGGAAGTCCAAAGTCAAAGTCAAAACCAAGAAGGTCAAATTCTGCTTCAAGTTTTACTCCCTCGTCCGCACATTTGATAAACTCTCCAATGTCGTAGAGAAGCCCGTCAAAGGCATCTTCAACAAAGCCATCAAACCACTCGTCAAAAAGATCATGAAGCAGGTCAAAAAAGGCCTCAAGCTCGGAAAACTCAAAAAGTTTGAGAAGAAGTTCTCCTCTATCCAACGCAAACTCAAGTCCTTCGGTGACAAATTAAAATCCGCAAAGGCACTCAAAACCGACATCAACACCCTGAAGAACATGAACAGCGAGCTCAGCCGTATCCGTCCCTGATGGTTCAGACACAAAGACCAAGTCCACCGAACACAAAGACACAACAACACGACATCATGGGCGGACACAAGGCCCGCCCCTGCATACAAAACGACACCACACACCAATAAAACCACCATTTCTACGAACAAAACGACACCATAATTGAATACAAGTCCCGCCCCGACGAAGAAACGACACCATAGGCGGACACAAAGCCTGCCCCTACGAACAAAACGACACCACGGTCAGACACAAGCCCCGAATCTACGAACAAAACGACATCATAGGCAAACACAAAACCTGCCCCTACGGCCAAAACGACATCATAGGCAAACACAAAACCACCATTTCTACGAACAAAACGACATCATAGGCAAACACAAGGCCTGCCCATACACACAAAACAATGCTCGGATACAAGGAGCAAACCAACAAATACACCGCCCCCATCCAGACATATATTTATCCTCCGAACGCACATCATCCTCTTCCCTTGCATTCGCGTCAGCCCGATATATCCTGTATGTATCCACTTCCACATAAAGTACATCGCAAGGGAATTTTGACATGACATACACCCTCAAACGTAGCTGCTTCGTGCTCTTTTTGGCCTTGACAGTATGCAGCTTCCAGAGCAAAGACTCACACGCAGCGTCCAAATCACCAGCACAACAATTTGTTCAAAAGGGTCGTTTTACGCTCGGTGGTCAGGGGACACTCGCGATCTCCTCTTCACTTGGTAGTGAGACGCCTTCGACGCAGTGGTATGTAGGACTCTACCCATCACTAGGATGGTACTTGCTCGATCAGTTCTCCTTACACATCACGCCAAGTATCGCGCTCTCTCCGTCGGGTCTTCAAAAGAGCATCCAGGGAACATTTGGCGCGAGAGTGTCGGCACAATACACGTTTCTCATCCAAAGGCAGATGCTCATTTACGTGGGTGGAGGTGTAGGGGGGTATTGGTCCGGGGAAGATGACCTGAGGTGGCTCTTGAATATTCAGGCAGGGTTGTTGTTTTTACTCAATCAACATGTTGCGCTTGATGCCGGTTTCTCGGGAGATTTTAACTTCTACAGCAAACAAAGTCAGCTCAACAACTTTCTCGGAAACTTTGGATACATCGGCGTCCGCGTCTCTATCTAGTCGATGGAGTCGATATACGAGGGGATCAGGCTGCATGTAATTGTGAATGGATTTGTTTGAGCTGTCTGGCAAATGCGAGCACACTAAGTTGTGTCCCTTTGTCCTCATAAGAGGCCTCTAGCACACGCATCGAGTCATGAATGGTGTACACGAGGTGATGTTTTTCATAGGGGATAAAGAGTGTCTCCTCAAACATCTCCTGCTCAAAAAAGGACACAATGTGTTGGGTAACAGCTTCGAGATCTTCATCGCGGTAGATGCTCACGAACAACGCGTCAGGGTAACACATTTGAAGCGTCTCCAAGCGCTCCTCGTCGACCTGGTCGGCCTTGTTCATCAACAAGATTTGCGGGATATCGCCAGCATGAAGCTCTCGCAAGACCTCCTGTGTGACCCTGATGTGGGTCTCCACCTGTAGCGAAGAGGCGTCCACTACGTGCAAAAGCACAGATGCCTGACGAGCTTCTTCGAGGGTAGAGTGAAAGGACGCGACCAACTCATGAGGGATATTCTCGATAAAACCAACCGTATCGGACATCAAGATACGCTGTCCACCTTCGTGTTGTAACACACGTGTCGTCGTATCGAGGGTCTCAAACAATCGGTCTTTGGCTGAGACTTCGGACTCTGTGAGCTTTCTCATCCAAGTCGACTTGCCTGCGTTTGTGTAGCCAACGAGCGCGACAGAAGCGAGCTGTCCGCGCTGTGCACAGCGATGCTCCTTCTCTCGTGCGATGGCCGCGATTTCACGGCGAAGTTGCGCTGTGCGTGCTCGCAAACGGCTCTTCTCCATCTTGTGCGCGGCTTCACCGGCCCCCTTCGCGTGGGCACCGATACCACCAGCCTGTTGATCCATGTTCTTGCCACGACGTTCACGTTGATGAAGCGCCTCGTACTGAAGACTCGCCAGCTCCACTTGAAGTCGTGCTGCACGCGTCTTTGCATGGCGACGAAAGATCTCAAGGATGACACCTGTCCTATCAAACACGCTCACCTCAAGCTCCTTCTCAAGAGAGCGAAACTGAAGCGGTGTCAAAGCGTCATTCATGATCACGACAGGCGTCAAAGGACGTTGTCGTGGACCTCGGCTCGTCTGAACTTCATCATCTGCGTCGCTCTGTACGATCTCTTCGATACGTTGCTTGAGTTGTTGCAGTTTCCCCGAACCAAGCGCTGTTTTGGTGCACAGCTCCTGCCTCTTCTGATGGATGGTATCAACCACCTCAAAACCAAGCGTCTCCGCCAGACGTCCCAACTCTTCGACAGAGGCCTGGTGTGCAAGATTCGTCGTATCAGGGCGTTGAATCCCTACCAAGATAGCTTTTTGTGTACGTTCTAAAGGATTCTTATATCTCATGAGATACTCCTGGTCCTCCGCTCACACCGAAAAGACAAGGTCAACATGCCCGTCCACACGGTGTCAAACAGGCCGTCGCTCGGACGGACCTCTGTATGCAGCGCTCACAAAACAAATCACACGTTTGTCGTATAGGCCGTCTCATGAAGAAAAAACGTTTGTGATGTGACGTTTTCGCCCTCTATGTCGGTCATGGTGTCAGACCTTTACATTGGGCGTCTATCGCGAGAGGGCCACATAGGACGATCGAGACGTCATGTCAGATGAACTTTCTGCGCAAAAACGTCGTGTGTTCGTCGTGAGTTGGCGATGCGCTTACAAGCGACATAAGCGGATTCAAAATTGGTTTTGTGGAAATTGTGCGTATGGGATCAAACGTGGCGCGTTTCTTCTTGTGGGATACACAGCCCTATAGACCATCGGAGTGGGTCTATTCACAAGTGAGTGGCGTGTGTTGTCGAGGCCTTTATGTGCAGGATAAGGCCAAAAGAAGAAACTCGATCTCAAATCATCGGAGGTTGTCCACCTGTATCGTTTGATCAAAAGCAAAAGACACATCGTAGGGATGTGTTGGGGAGGGGGAAGTCAAGTGAAGTAGAAAAGAAACATCATCGTCGCACCTTGATTGAAAAGTGTGTAGTTCTCGATTGATGTGTGTTCCTACGAACGCGCAACGAGGATAGTTCGTTTTTTTTTCAATTTGATTGGAAGAGCCTCAGATACTGTCCATCGATTCCAGGCGTTTGCCGGTCAACAAGATAAACAAGTAGGCACCACCCAAGAACGCAGGAGCGAGCACACAGGCCCACAACAGGTTGGAAGACGGGGACCAGAGCAGATTGGCCGGAAAGACAACCGTGTACTTGAGCACAGCGGACGTGAAGACATCGGGACGATACATGTACATCGAGGCCGGCAGGAGAGGCAAAATACACGCAGCACATGCGACGACAAGGGCGTTGTACGTCTCGTCAAAGAACATGAAGGCAAACATCACGATCGAGAGCACGAACAGTGTGAAAGAGACGACGATCGCAGACGCCGAGAAGTAGGCAAGTGTATTCAGCTCACCCAGGCCATTGATCAGCGCGATCTTCATCCAATATCCGACGACCAACAACACACCCAGCGCCAGCAAGACCGCAAAGGTCGGCCACACTCGCGCCATCAGGTATTGTGTCCGTGTCAACGGCTTGGACAACAAGACGTCGAGATAACGCTCCTCTGCGGGGACGATATAGATCCTCAAGAGGTCGAAAATCCCAAGCCAATACAAGATCACGAAGAAGGCAAGATAATCGTTGAGCAAGATCGAATCTGTCCACGTCTTCGCCTGAAACATCGTCCCAAAGACCTTGAGTACCATCGGTGGCATCGCAGGCATCAAGAATGAAGAGAGGACACCAAGCAACAACCCCAGCGGCAACGCGATCAGGTGCTGTGTGCGCAGCGCAGCGCGCGCCTCCATCCAACGATATGTTTGTAAATCTGTTTGCATCACGACCTCCTACAGATCTTCGAGCTTGGACACACGCCAGCACCCTAGCGCCAACACACCCGCGTGAAAGAGCCAGAGAACGAGCGTCGACAACACAATATGAAGGACGATCGGGTTACCCAGCTTCGCGATCAGCGAGATCCCATGGTAGAACGGGTTGAGATACCCGATGATGATCAACTTCGGGTTGTAAAAGCCGATAAAGGTGACCCCTACAAGCATGAACAACACCAACACGCTCACCAACATCGCCGAGACCTTTTTGTGAAAGGTCACAGCCATCAACGCGCTGAACGTCACACCAAAGGACGCCGCCCAACAGTGCGTGCTCGACAACGCCCAAAAACTCCACAGATCAAAACCTTTTGCCGCAAATGGAAAATACAAACTCGCGGCGAGCACTGCGATCCCATAGAGCGTGAAGAAGGCCATGTTCGCTGCGAGCACTTTGACGAGAAAGTACATCGGTCTGGAGATCGGTTTGGACAAAAACACCTGGATCGTCCCACGTGCGCGCTCATCGACAAAGACGCCCCCTGCCAGGATCAGACCACAAAAGACGGCCATCTTGTTCATCGCGATATCCGTCCAGATAAACAACAGCAGCTTGAGCGCAGTGCTCCCCTCGCCAAACCAGACATTGACGTACTTGAGCACCTCTGCAGGCGGTTTCTTCAGGATAAAGGGCAACCCAAAGACCATATACACGACGAAGAACAAGAGCAGCTTCATCCGGCGACTACGCAAAATCTGAAGGTACTCTTGCCACACAAACGCGAGCGGCAGCCCCACACGAGACTCGCTCGGTAAAGAAGACGTGGTCGTGAGACTGCTCATGACATCGCCTCCCTGACGAGTTTGAGATACATCTCGTCCATGTTCGCGCTTTGATGTTGTTGCTTGAGCGCGTTGAGATGACCGTCTGCGATCAACTTTCCTTGATGCAAGATCGCGACGTGTTCGCAGATACTTTCGATATCAGTAAGGATGTGTGTCGAGAACATCACCGTCACACCACGCTCTGTCGAGAGGGTCTTCATGTACTGCAAAAAGTCATGTCGACCGAGAGGATCTAGGCCAGCAGTCGGTTCATCCAGAAAGATCACCTCGGGTTCATTGATCAGCGCCTGCGCGAGCCCTACCTTTTGGGCCATCCCTGTCGAGAAGCCGCCGAGCTTTTTGTCCTTCACATCGGCGAGTCCAAAGAAGTCGAGCAGCTCATCGATCTTTCGCTTCACAGGTGCTCCGGCGCGTCCAAACATCGACGCGATATACGTCAGGAACGTCGTCGGCGTCATGTCTTTTGGCAGCGAGTAACTCGCAGGTAAAAATCCACATCGCTGACGCAAAGCTAGGGACTCATGTAGGATATCGTGGCCAAGAACTTCAGCCGTCCCTGCAGTCGGCTTACTGAGACCAAGAAGCATCTTGATCGTGCTCGTCTTCCCTGCACCGTTATGACCCATAAAGCCGAATATCTCGCCTTTGGTGACCGAAAAGCTGACGTCTTTGACGGCATGAAAATCGCCGAAGTGCTTGGTCAAACCCTTCAACTCGATCACTCTCTCTTGTGTACCAGTCATCATCTACTCCTTCTCTTGAGGGGACAAAGAAGCCGGCTTGACCAACCCCTTGATCACCAACTCCGTCAACGTCTCGACCCAACCATCTCGCGAGATCAGGCCGTATCCCGTGACGAGATCCATGTGAAAATGGAGAAACTTGAATGAACCTATGACAAATGGTAAGCGCTCCAGATCCAGGTCCTCCCGGAACTCACCGCGCTCTATACCACTCTGCAAAATCGCCCTCAGCGCACCAACCGCCGCCTGCACCTCTTCCTCCTTGTCAGGACCTTCGGCCATCTCACGAAAAAAACGCAGCTCAGGATCGTCCATCGCAAGACTCGCCATGATGGGTTCCTCCGCCAACAACTGAAAGCTCATTTGCAACAACCAACGGACCTGTTCCGTCGCCGTCTCCGACGACGCCATCCCCTCTGCGAATGCCTGCCCCGCCTCCTCCTGAAGCAGGTCCAAGACCCCCAAAAACAACGCATCCTTACTCTTAAAGTACGAGTAAAACGTGCCCTTTGCGATCCCTGCTTCCTTGACGATCTCATCGATCACGGTCTTCTTGTACCCAAAACGCGCAAAGTGTGCGCGAGCAATATCCAACAACTTCTCCCGTGTGATCGCCTTCTTCCTCGCAGCCATCTCTTCTCTCCTGCCTACTCTCTTTTCAAAATCGACATAAATGACCAAATCAGTCCTTTCAGTCATTTTTATACGGATCCCACTTCAAACGTCAACACAAAAATGAAATAAATGACTCAAATAGACTTTATAGTCATTTATCATCAGAGACCAAAAGACCGTTGTTCTCGCTCTGTTGACGGAAGCTTCTGATTCGTGTAAATATGAAGGATGATTATACAAATGACGAAGGCGGCTGGGGATGAACACCACACCTAGCACCCACACACGTTCTTATCGTATGAGGAATGGCATGTATCGAAAATCATTATGGATGGGATTATTTTTCTTGTTCGCGAGCCTGTTTTTAGCGGGCTGCGCGGCGACAACAGGCCTTCACCCGAATGTGATCGTCCTGCTTCTCGTGATGGGTGTTGGTGCATACCTTCAGGTACATACGACAGGTTGCGTCAATCCGATGGTCGTCCAGGATGGCGGCACAGAGGCATCAAAAGACGCTGGTGGGACAGACAAACAGGTCAAAGAAGAGGCACCTGACGGCACGTGGGAATCTTGTTGCCAAAACGGCAAGATCTCGACTTGTTTTTGTCCTGCCGGTGCATCTTGCAACTACGGATTGTACCAGGACTGTGGAAGTTATTGTACACCTCCAGGACAGTCCTGTGAGCCCACGCTCCCAGATAACCAAGTCAAAGACGAGACAACAACGGACAAACAGACCAAAGACGAGACAACAACGGACAAACAGACCAAAGAAGAGACACCTGACGGTACGTGGGAAGCCTGCTGTAAAGATGGCAAGGTCTCGACTTGTTTTTGTCCTGCTGGCGCATCTTGCAACTATGGCCAATTCCAAAACTGCGGTAGCTACTGTGTACTCCCTGGACAATCTTGTGAGCCTGTCCAAGACGCGGGCCCCAAAGAGATGGCACCTGAACCCAAACCTGAGCCTGAGCCTGTCATCGAAAAACAACAACCAGACGGGACATGGCAACAATGTTGTCAAAATGGCATGATCACAACGTGTTTTTGTCCCACAGGTGTGGCCTGTAATTACGGACAATTTCAGAATTGTGGCGAAGGTGTGTGCGTCGGTCCAGTCGATAAATGCCCAGTCCCAGAAAAGACCCAGCCAGACGGGACGTGGCAACCATGTTGCCAAAACGGCAAGATCACGACTTGTTTTTGTCCCACAGGTCTGGCTTGCAATTACGGACAATTTCAAACCTGTCAAAATGGTAGCTGCGTTTTTCCAGGCCAATCATGCCCTTGACCCCTCCCCTCGATACACACAACAAACCATCCACCCGATGACACACGATGCACACACAGCGATGTCATTGTGTATCGTATTGATCCTTCCCTTTTTTGGAGGCAAATAGATGAGTCATAGAGCTCGATATGCAGGCGGTGTCCTCGCACAATTTCACAAAGAGTTGATGGGGATCCCTGTCGATTTTTCCGCACTCGATCCCAAAGCGTTTGATCCAGCCCTCCTCGAAGAAGCACAGGCGACATGGCTTGAGCGCTTCCAGACGGAGTTTCGCTCCGTCCAGATCATGATCCGCTTTTTGACGGAGTCCGTTGGAGCAGGCGATCCGATCGACATTTATGCAGGAGGTGCGGATCTGATCGCCGATGAAATTCGCCACGCGGCGTTGTGCGCAGGTGTCACAGAAGCGCTCGGCACCCAGGCGATCTTCCCCTCCCCAATCCACCTACAAGAGCCCGAAGCGTACTTGCAAGCGCCGATGGGTGAGCGTGCTCTTCACACGGCCATCTCCATGCTCGGTATCAACGAGACCATCTCCTCAGGATATATCGAAGATCTTCAACAACGCTGCCAACAGCCCGTCATCAGAGAGGTGCTCAACCGCACCATCGAGGATGAAGAAGGTCACCACGGTTTCGGTTGGTCCTATATCGAGCAATCCCTCAAACGCTTCCCTGCTTCGACGATGAACGCCTGGCGTCACCTCGTGAAGGTCACACTCGACTTTCACATCAATGGTGCACAGCCTATCCTCGATTCTATCCCAGAAGACAAGCGCACACTCGACGCATGGCCCGACGAAGAACGTGTTGCGCTCGGATTGTTCAGCCGTGAAAGACAAGCCCTTGTGTTCCAAAAGACCTACGATGAACACCTCGCCCCTAAGCTCAAAGAGCTCGAACTCTTCCCCTTTTAAACGACCTCACTCATGTCCTTTGGGTGGAAGCTCCCGCTCTTTTTCGACAAACTGAATTCCATGTAGCGCGAGTTCTTTCAGGACAGGTTCATAGATATCTGGCGTGACAGGGATATGGACACCAGCGCGAGTGTATTCACCTTTGAGAACTGAGTGTGCGGCCAAGGCGAGTGGAAGTCCGACTGTTTTGGCCATCGCAGTACAAGTCTGATCATCTCCAACTACAACCATAGGTACTTGCTTCTCGAAGATCTTCCCATCCTTTTCGTAGGTGCAAAGGTGCCACATCACGACCATGTCTTTGTCGTCCTCTTTGAGCGACCATTTTTGTTCGAGGATATGTTGTAAGATCTGCGCTGGCGTCGCCTTCTTGAGGGGGATTGGTGTCTTATCAAAGATCCCGAGCCATTCGAGCTTCTCCATAATATCGTTGTCTTGATCGATGTGCATGTAGTGCATCAGCTTCAGCTCAACGGAGTCATGGGGGGTATAGTACAAGAAGGAGTTGATAAACTCCCGATATGTCATGCCATAGGAGCAGTCGACGATCGTCGTATCATCTGTCGCACCGATCTGCACAAAGACATCCCACGCCTTGCAAAACCCAGGACGTCGAAGTGTTCCGCGGTACACGGTCGGGACGCCTTGCAGACCGTAAAGTTCGACGTATTTCACGGAGTCTCTGTTGGCATAGCCTTCGAAACGTCCATAGCCATCGACCTTGATCACCTCGGTTCGACGAAAGAGACGGTGGTAAGGGATGTACTTTACATATCCTTCCTGGATAAATGTCGCCGCAGCGCCTTGCCCTGCGAGCACGACGTTGCGAGGGTTCCAGGTAAACTTGTATCCCCAGGGGTTGTCATCGCTCTCAGGTGCGACGAGTCCGCCGGTGAAGGACTCAAAGCGCAGAATCTTTCCGCCTTGATCGCGGATCTCATCGAGCATCTTCATCGCCGACATGTGATCGATTCCAGGATCGACGCCGACCTCGTTGAGTAAGATAACGCCTGCACTTTGGGCTTCAGCGTCGAGTTTTTTCATCTCTTGTGAGACATAAGAAGCTGTGACGAGATGTCTTTTGTGTTTGATACAGGTTTGTGCCGCGAGCTGGTGCATAGAAGGAGGGAGCAGAGAGATCACGAGGTCAGCGCTTGATATAGCTTCTTCGCGAGCGGCTTCATCGAATATATCGAGCGCGAGTGCGCTGGCTTGTGTCGCCCCCTGAATGCGCTTTTTCGCATTCTCTTCGGATTGATCAGCCACAACGACATGCCAATGTTCTTGCTGTGCACGTTCGAGATAGTAGCGAATGAGGACAGGAGAGGACTTTCCAGCCCCAAGGATCAGGATCTTCTTCATGGTATTCACCTTTTTGCCGACACATCATCACGAGCTGGGGATCGACTCTCCCCAGAGAGACAACTCACCAACAATATAATCAAGGTGTATGACGTGTGCACCCCCTCTTGAACAGCGCGCTCTGTAAAAGACGCTAACAACGCGCTTATTTTTTGGGGAGAATATCGTTCTCAGCGCCGACCTGCGCGAAGCTAACCTGTTCAGCGACGCGAGCGTCTTGTGTTTGGGCGTCCTGCTCGGAGTCTTGTGTCGCTTCGGGCCAGGCTTCGAGGATTTTTTGTTTGACCTCTTCGTATGATTCGGGCTCAGCGGTCTGAATCGCGAGCGGGAGACAGGCAGGATCGAGCGCAGGTAACTCTTCATCTTCGTCTTGGTAGACACGCTCAGGAGGGATCGAGGGTGCTTTTGAAATGTGGGAGAGTCGCTTCTTTGCGACATCCGCCGATTGCTCTTTGTTCAACCACTTCTTCCACATATCCATTTCTCCTTCGCGTCGTAGTGTTTGCCCAGAGGGATTGCGTCAAACTGGACAAAAGAGGATGGTGTCACTGAGCCCAAAACGGTAGCAAGAGACGATCTTCCTGTCAAGACAGGCGATCACACCGAAGGAAAACATACACGCTTCAACAAAATGTACTTTTTTTTGAAAAAAGATTTCCCACCGACGCAAGTGACAAACGTCCTTCATAAAACACAGGAAAGAATGCCACACGCGCGACATTCTTGACTCAATGATGCTTCAAACATAGGTACCCACCATAATTCGCCACAAAAACGTACACGGGCGAGTTATGGTGAGGGACTTGGTTTTTGCTTCATCTCTTCCACGTAGGCCGCGTCGCCATAATATCCGATCGCAAGACGTACTTCACTCCCTCAACGAGCTCGCAACCTCGGTGCTCTTTCTTATGTAAAAAGAACACCGCAAGCCCTGTCTGTGGGACAACCTCGACCTCTTTGAAAGAGGTCTCTCCCCCAACATATCCTTCGTTCAAGTAGATGAGCAGAGTGTATATGCTTTCTTCGCCGTTGGGACGGCGATACGCTCCGTCTGCGTGCCACCCAAACCGCTCCCCTTCCCGGTATCGATAAAAACGAAATCGCTCATTTAACCCATTTGGTCGGCAACCAAAGTATTCGTCAGGAACGTGAGGTTGCAACGCAGGCCACAGCTCTTGTGCCAACACGGGACGATCTTCGATCCTTCGCGCGTTATTGCGCAGATGCTCCATCTTCATATGCTTTCCGCTGCTGCCGACTTTTGCGGCCTCAAACCCCTGCTTCTCTGCATACGCTATCAACTCTGCGCACCGTGCAGCCGAGAGGAAGTTTGGTACAGCAAAGACACCTTCTGCGAGCTGGCTCACTTGTGGACTCTCTATCATCATATTCACCTGTATGGATGTCGGATATTTTTTGTTTTGGCCACTTTGACTTCACCTACCTTTTGACCTCCTTCAAGACGAACAAAAAATGAAACAAGTTCACTCATCTGCCGGAGACAAGGTCAACGTACGCAGAGTCCGCATGCATTCCTTTGTCACAAAGACAAGGCGAACATACGAAAGATCGTTGACACACAGGTATATTCTAGCGAACATGTACGTTACGCACGATTTGGGAGTCGTGACTTTTCAAGTCCGAGGAGATAAGAATGTTCAAAAAGCACATTGTGTATATTTGTTTTGTGATGGTGTCTTTTTTGTACCTGCCGGCACTTGGCGGTGGTTGTGTTGTAGGAGGAAACATCGGTCCCCCCGATGGTCTCAATCAAAACAACGGCGGTGAAAAGAGCATCTCAGATGCACGAGAGCGCACACCGGCCGAAAAAACAACAGAAGCTATCGCAGAAGACAAAGGTGACGCTTCTGCAAAAGAGGAGTCGCCCACAGAGACAGCTCCTGAGAAAGAGACCGATTGCGCCAAACAAGGCGGCTATTGCGAAGAATCCTCAAAGAGTTGCAAACAAGATCATACCCCTTCAAGTGTTGGTACGTTAGGTTGTCCAGGTGGGGAAGATGCACAGTGTTGCCTCCCCACACAACCGACCTGCGGTCAACTCGGTGCGACGATCAGCGCATCGGAGAATTGCTGCACGGGCTTGACCAAAGCAGAGACGAGCCAACCTCCTGGCTGCAACGCGACTGGAAAGATGTTTGTATGTATCCAATGTGGTGATGGCAAATGTGACGCGTCAAATGGCGAAAATGAGTGCACATGCCCCAAAGACTGCAAAAACACACAAAGCCAATGCGAAGCCCAAGGCGGTCGCTGTATCAATGAAAGCACAATCTGTAACATCGACGAAAAGGTGAGCACGACAGCCTGTGGCAAACAAGAAGACACCTGCTGTGTCAAAGCCAGCGCAAACTGCAAAACACACTGTGATTGCCAACAAGGCGCATCATGTCAGGGAGGCAAGTGTCTGCTTGGCACGAAACCAACCTACTGCTGTGAAAAATCAGGATGTCCCCAAGGAGAAGCTTGTGTCGACTCTGTCGGTAGCACCAAAACATGCCCGGCTCCAGTTACAGACTGCAGCAAAAAGGGTGGTATCTGCACGACCCAAGGACAATCATGCCCCAAAGACTACAAAATCGACGCGACTTCTTGCGGAGGAGCGCTTGGACTCACATGTTGCCTTCCAGTCACCGATAAGTGCGCGACTGTAAAATGTGCAGGCCCCACCTGTAACGTTCAGAGCAACAAGTGCACGGCCACCAGCACCAAGTGCGATCCAGCCACAGGAAAGTGTGTAACAAAGACGACGAACACATCGCCCTCCTGTAGCATGAATGGGACATCTTGTGAGCAAGTCTCTCCAACCTGTTCGGGGACAACTTGCAGCACGTCCTCCTCCCAAAAAGACGTCTCATGCCGGATGTCTGGCACGACCTGCATCCAGAGCAACCCATCCTGTGGAAGCGACGGTCTCTGCAAGACCAGCGATCAGAGCTTCGCCAATTACATCTGCAACAGCAACGGCACGTGTGAAAAACCAGAGTGCAATGTAGATTGTGATTGCAAACAAGGACAATCATGCACCAAAGGAAAATGCGTCACAGGCTCCAGTCCTGCCTATTGTTGTAGCAAGGCCAATTGCCCTTCGGATAAGGCATGTACTGACAGCAAAGGGCAAAGTGGCACCTGTCCAAAGGTCGACAAATGCGCAACTGTAAAGTGTTCACCACCATCATGTTCCGTCTCCTCGGGGACGTGCAACTCGGCGAGCTATACATGTGATCCCGCGACAGGTAATTGCGTCAAAAGCTCCAAAACCTCCTCGCTCTCCTGCTCGATGAGCAGCACGAGTTGTGTCCAGACGACCCCCATCTGTAGCAGCAACGCATGTGCCACCAGAAAAACGACGACCAGCCGCTCTTGTAACATGAGTGGCACCACCTGCGTACAAAGTAACCCTGGCTGTTCGAGTAGTGGTAGCTGCACCGTCAAAAAGGTGAACACAGTCCTCTCTTGCTCCATGAACTCGACCAACACAACCTGTACACAAAAAACACCGGCATGTAGTGGAGACAGTTGCAGCACAAAAACCTCGACCAAGATCCGTGCTTGCAGCATGAGTGGCACAACCTGTGTACAGAGCAACCCCAGCTGCTCAAGCGGTGGAAGCTGCACAACGAAGAGCGTCAGTACAAAGCTCTCCTGCTCTATGAACACAGGCAACACGACTTGTACAGAGACCAAGCCCGCTTGCTCAGGTTCACAATGTGTCACGAGCAAACGGACCGTTTCACGTTCATGTACAATGAGTGGTACGAGCTGCGTCCAGAGCAGTCCGACATGTGCAACCTCTGGTGCTTGCGGCGTGACAAAGAAGACCAACAAACGCACCTGCTTGATGAACAGCGGTGTCTGTGAACAGACGAATCCCTCGTGTAGTGGTGGTGTTTGTGGCTCTTCCAAAACATCCGTGAAGAAGAGCTGCACCCAGAGTGGAAATATTTGCACACAAAAGACGCCAGGGTGTAGTCTTACCGGCACTTGCACAACAAGCACGACACAGTACACGGACTACAACTGTACATCGACAGGTGTGTGTATCAGGCAACCCACACTTGATTGTGTAAAAGCCGGTGGTCGATGCTATCCAGGAGCCTGCCCAATCAATTACAGGAGCATTCGTGGAAGTTGCATTGGTGGAGGTACATGCTGTTCGAATGGCATTATCCCCTAAGTGGTCCTCTGGCGAAGTAAACGCACGAGTATGATGTTGCATTTTTTCCGTAGGGTCGGGCCTTGTGTCCGACCTCGATGTTGTATGTCCTTTTCGCGAGAGGACCACTTAGCCTTCTCAAACCTCCCCTCTTTCCCCTGACTCCCTCTACAACTTGACGTCCTTTTTATAACTCTTGGAGTGCGCATCCGCGATACGTGTTGGCTCGGGGAGTCGATACTTTGTCGTGCTCTTTTCGACGAAGTCAAATGCCTCTTCAAGGGTGATCTTATGCCCTGGAGAGATAAAGATCGGGTTGGTGCGCTTTTTGTTGCGTAAGACTCGACCGATGACCTTCTTTGCACGCACCAGCTCCGTCCACTCACCCTTCTCAGGTCCAGGCTCATCGTATTTTCCGACCAGCCGCTTCTTGGCGACACCAATCGTTGGCTTATCCAGTTCGATACCAATGTGTGTGGCGATCCCCATCTTGCGGGGGTGGGAGATCCCATGTCCATCTACGACGATCAAGTCGGGCTCATTTTCGAGCAGTTCGTAGGCTTTCAAGACATTTGGCATCTCCCGAAAAGCGAGCAGTCCAGGGATATAGGGTAACTCAACAGGGGATACGTGATAGTGTGATTCGACGAGCTCAAGCTCAGGGTAAGAGAGCACGACAAAGACAGAGAGGATGTGATCGCCCTTGTAAAAAGAAGAATCACAGCCAGCGATCAGCTTGACCTCTGTATCGAGAGGTTGGATCAAGATCTGCGCTGCGAGCTCCTTTTGTTGCGCTGTTAGTGAATCTTTGAGTTCTTTGGGGACCTCTTGGTCTTGATGGTATGAATACGCACACATCATTCACCTCTCATTCTGGCCACGGGATGTGGGTCATTGTGGGGTTGGGTTGTACAGCTTCCAAACATGTTATGAGCGCGACCAATGTATCATGTTCTGCCCCCGGACAACAGGCCCTTTGGAAGATCGCATAGGTCTCTGGTGCCTCCCTCTTGAGCCACGAGAACGCGGCCTTTGCACCAGGATAACGAAGTTGTCGGAGCGAAAACCACAGCGGTAGACTGTCCAACAACATCCAATGTCTTCGATAATGTGCGTCGACACTGTCTCCCTCACTACGCGCAAGCATCTTCCTCATCCATCGCAGTTGAAAGTCCCTTTCTTCCGGCTTGAGTGGAACAGGAGCCGTTCGCCAATGTGCACGAGCCTCTGACAAGATCTTCGCCCCCCTCCCCTCTGTATCGTAGAGCACAATCCCATCGCGAAGATAGGCAAGTTCGGCTGTCTCAGGTAAGCGCTCGGGATGGACGAAAGAGAGGTCCAACACATACCCTTCGTGGGGGCGATTCACACGTTCAGGCACATCCGACGGTGTAAGAACCCACAGATCGACATCGCTCTCTTCGTTGGCAGCCCCCACAGCCCGTGAACCGTACAAAATCATACACTGGACATCAACATCACATAGGGCTTCCTCACATAACGTCCGAATGTTCCCAAGTAGAGGAGCTTGTGAGAGCTGTTCACCGACCTTCTGAAACCCGAAGCGCTGATACCACAGCCTCGGCCAATCATCGGCCTTCGCCATCAAACAAAGCGCCTGAAATGTGTGCTCACAGGCCCACCGACACAACGCCTGCAAAAGCTGACGTCCGAAGCCTTTCCCCTGCTCCTCGGGGACGATATCGACATCTTGAAGGCGGCCGATCAGCTGCCCTTCGATCCGAAAAGGTACAATCCCAATCTGTCCGACCCATCGCCCTTCGTACGAAGCGAGGAACCAGGTCCCACCGAACCGTTCGTGCTTACATTTGGCGTCTTCGATAAACTTTCGGATCAAGTCGGGATGTTCGCAACCAAAGGGCCCTTCAACTTTTCGACGAATCTCTTCCAACATCTGCCACTCTTCGTCGCTCGTGACAGGGCAAAGTATGAGGTCCGTTGGTGCTCCAGAGAGGCGTTCTCGATCCTCCAACCACATCGACCATTCATGACGTGAGATCGATGCTTGTGGATAAGAATGCTCGACGGACTGCAACAACATCTCCGTCCGCAAGACGATTTCGTGAAGATGTGCTTGTGTGTACATCAGCGAATCCTTTCAGGTCATTTTCAGGAAAAAAGGTTCTCAAGTTGAGGACAACTCGTCCGTTTGGAGAACAATAGCGAGGCTGGTATGGAGAAAGGATGTGAATGTTTCCTTTGCAACACAAAGACTTCGCAGATTCGGTACTTTTTACGCAACAGACGCATCAAAGCGCCGATACTACTTCATGGAGATACCATTATTGCCTTCACCGAGAGGAAGAAAAAAATGAAATTGACCAAGAGCGAGTTTGTCGAAAATCTTAACAACAAACAAATTGCGCTGGAAGATATCGAAAAAAGTCAGACGCTCACAGATGAGATGAAGAGCGCAGCAAGAACAGCCGATCGCAACAACGATGGGGTCATCAAAGGAAACGATGAAGCCGCGACTTTGTTCGGTAAAGTTGACGCCTTTGACAACAATGGTAGCACTCGAAGTATCGACACAGGTACAGCTTCGGCACAAACCAAAGCAGGAATCTTTGCACAAGAGGCGCTCTCCACTGCGAAGTCCACAGGTGGCACAGAGACAACAAGCACAAGTCGTACAGGAAGTGTTCGTGACACGTCCAACATGACCGAAGAACAAAAGTACGACTACTTTAGCGGTTTGATCGAACAAAACGGCGGTCAACTCAAGACAGGCACCAATGAGCGCAACATTCTCGGCATCCGCAACGAGACAGACGCGGACGTCAATGGTGGAAATGGCGCGTATGACGATAAGTTTGTGATGCTCTGGAAAGACCAAAATGGAAACAAGCGCGTGCGTGAGTACACAGGCAACACAGAGCCAAGCGCCCGTTACCGCGGAAGGTACGGCGAAGATGTCAACGGAGACGGAAAGCTCGACCAAGGACGTCTGCCCGCTGGCTACTACGAATTCAGACGCACACGTCACAGCAAATTCGGCACCATCCTCAAACCAACAGCGGCGACAGCCGCAGAACGCGACACCAACCAAGATGGTTTGTTTAACGACAACGCGCTTGGTGACGCAGGACGTACAATGCTCTTCCACAAGGGCGGTAACTCCATGACAGGAAGCGCAGGTTGTCAGACCTTCTCTCCAAGTGAGTGGAGACGTTTTACCCAAGATCTCAGCTCCAATGGTAACCCTGGCGTCGTCGGTTACACACTCATCAACAACTAGCCCCTTCTCGCTCCCACAACCCCATCCCTCCTCAAACATTTTTCCCTTGCTCTTTTCTCGCGTCCTCTCCGTGAGCATGTTACAACCATACAAATGCACCGCAGGTGACCATAAGGGTCTCTTTTGACATGCTCATAGAGCACACAACACGCCCATACCACGAGACAGAGGAGCGATAGAGCCATGAAACCTTCTCGCCAACAAGACGCATTACGCTACCATGCAAGCGGAAAACCCGGAAAAATAGAGGTTGTGACGAGCAAACCCTGCACCACACAGCTCGATCTCTCACTCGCCTACACACCAGGTGTCGCAGAACCCTGCCGCCAGATCGCGCAGACGCCTGATAAAGTGTTTGACTACACTGTCAAAGGCAATCTCGTCGCGGTGATTACAGATGGAAGCGCCGTCCTAGGACTCGGTAACATCGGTCCTCTCGCGAGTAAGCCTGTCATGGAAGGAAAAGGTGTGTTGTTTAAGCGATTCGCCAACATCGACGTCTTTGACCTCGAACTCAACTCGGAAAGTCCCGATGACTTCGTCCGCATTGTCAAAGCACTTGAGCCAACATTTGGCGGGATCAACCTCGAAGACATCAAAGCTCCCGAGTGTTTCTACATCGAAGAGCAATTACGCGAGAAGATGAACATCCCCGTCTTTCACGACGATCAGCACGGGACAGCGATCATCGTCGGTGCCGCGCTCCTCAACGCCCTTGAGCTTGTCGAAAAACCCATCGAGGATGTCAAAGTCACATTCACAGGAGCCGGCGCTGCCGCGATCGCTTGCGCCAAATTGTTTGTCGAGTTGGGTGTCAAACGCGAGCACATCACGATGGTCGATATCGAAGGTGTCGTGTACAAAGGACGTGAAGCCCTGATGGACCCATACAAAGGTGCCTTCGCTCAAGAGACAGAAGCGCGAACGCTCGCAGAGGTCATCCCAGGCAGTGATGTCTTTGTAGGGCTGTCCGTCAAGGGCATTCTCAAACCCGAAATGGTCGCATCGATGGCCGATAACCCCATCATCTTTGCCCTCGCCAACCCCGATCCAGAGATCCTCCCCGCAGAGGTCTCCAAAGTCCGCGATGACGCAATCATGGCAACTGGACGTAGTGATTTCCCCAACCAAGTGAACAACGTGCTCGGCTTCCCATTTATCTTTCGCGGCGCGCTCGACGTCCGCGCGACGACCATCAACGAAGAGATGAAGACCGCCGCCACACGAGCCCTCGCACAGCTGGCGAAAGAAGAAGTCCCACTCGATGTTCTCAACGCATACGCCACCAAAGATATGCAATTTGGTCGCAATTACATCATCCCCAAACCCTTTGATGTCCGTGTTCTTTACCGCGTCGCCCCTGCGGTCGCACAAGCCGCTATGGAGTCAGGTGTCGCCCGACGTCCTATCCACGACTTTCAAAAGTACCGCGAACAGCTCGAACGACAACTACACCCCGCACGCGAAGTCATGCAGCAATTTATCGGTAGCGCACGACGTGGTCGTACAAAACGTATTGTCTACCCACAAGGCGAACACCACACGATCCTCCGCGCCTGTCAGACCATCACCGATCTCAAGATCGCGCACCCCATTCTTCTCGGAAACAAAGAACGCATCCAAGCATCGATCAAAGAGCTCGACTTACAATTTGAAGCGGGCAGCTACACGATCGTCGATCCCGCTGAAGATCATGCAAGACTTCCCGACTATGTCGAACAATACCGCAAGCTCCGTGAGCGTAGAGGGAGCAACCTCGAACAGGCCCAACACAAGATGAGAAAGTCCATCAACCTCGCGATGATGATGGTGAAAATGGGTGACGCAGATGGCTGTGTTTCGGGGATCGACCGCATCTACTCCGAGACGATCCGCCCGGCCTTCGAGATCATTGGCTTGAGAAAAGGTGCACACAGAGCTTGTGGGATGTACATGATCCTCGACAAGAAGGGACAAACTCGATTCTTCGCTGACGCGACATTGCACACCAATCCAACAGCTGAAGAGCTCGCATACATCGCGACAAACACAGCCAAAATGGTTCGCTCCTACGGCGTCGAACCTCGCGTCGCGATGCTCTCCTTCTCCAACTTTGGCTCCGCCGAGCAGCCCGAATCTCTCAAGGTCCGAAAAGCCACACAAATCGCCCGTTCACTCATGCCAGACCTGATGATTGAGGGAGAGATCCGGGTCGATGTCGCTGTCGATCCACAGCGCTTCATCGACGACTATCCATTCTGTGAGCTCAAAAAAGAGGCCAACGTCTTCATCTTCCCCGACCTGAACGCAGGGAATATCAGCTACCAGCTCATGCAGTATCTCGTCGGGATGGAAGCCGTTGGCCCCATCCTCGTTGGACTCGACAAGCCTATCAGCGCGATCCAAAGGGGCTGTGACCAGACAACGGTCATCCATATGACGGCGATCCACGCGGTCATGGCCAAGACATTTGAAGAGCGCGGACAGGTCATCATCCCCCCCGAAGAGATCGTAGCATCCGAATAAACCGCCTCCTCTCACGCCCCCTTCCCCTTTTCAATATCGCCTCCTCTCCCTATCTTTAACCATGCAAACCACCCCCTACCAAAGGAGCCTCCTGTGCGTTACCTCGAAGTCTCAAAAAAAGACCATCTGGCCTACGTCTCCATGGATCACGAGCACAAAAATGCGTTCAACACAGCGCTCGTCCAAGAATGTCTGGATATGTTACATACACTCGCAGAGGACGAAGAGACCCGCGTCGTGATCTGGTCGGGTCGACATCCCAAATACTTTTGCACAGGTCTGGATGTCCCATGGGCGCTTGAACAAGAAGACGATGCTCTCGAACAATTCTTTACATTGAGTCATCAGCTGCTGCACACGATCTTTATGTATCCCAAACCCACGATCGCCCATCTCAACGGTCACGCCTTCGGACTCGGCGCGATCATGAGCTGTGCGTTTGATTTTCGCTTCATGAACGCACACAGGGGATGGATCTGTTTTCCAGGCGTAGATATTGGAAAAATGGGGGTGAGTGTACCTTCCAGCATGCACAAACTCGTGGCCTTCACGATGCCCACCCACCATCTCCACTATGCCTTGCTCACAGGTGCCCGTATGACCGGACAAGAAGCACAATCAAAAGGACTCGTCCACCAAGCGCTCCCTCCCAAAGAACTCGAAGGTGCCATCGAGACCCTCGCCAACACGCTCAAAGAAAAGGATCAAGCCTCGTATTTCCGCGTCAAGCAAGACCTACGTGGGGAGCTTGCTCACATCTTACAACACCCATCGCGATGAATCGCTCCAACACGCACAATCCCTTACAACCAAGCCTCTACACTCCCCAAAAACAACACCTCCTCAAACAATTTCTTCATCTTTTTTAAAGAAAAAGACGCACACCTGCGACAGACTCTAGATAACACAGAAGCATGTATATCATTCTTTACAAAGGATCCAGACAATGAGGTACGTATACCGCACATTCGGATGGTTATTGGGAGTGTGTTTATTTTTGGCGCTTGGCTGTGGCATGGAACCACAACCAGAGGGCATTCAACACCAGGCAGGACCTTCCAACCAGCAAGAGTACGGCGTCTTGCAGCAAGCGATCAACCTATGCAATCACACCCTCACAGCCGGGCAAAGTATCCGGCGCACGATCAGCATCACGCTCCCCAATGTTCCTCCGAAAGCAGACGTTATGTTTGCCAGCGACTTGACCTCATCGATGGTTGAGGAGGTCTCCAAGGCCAAGACCAACTCCACAAGTATCATGAACCAAATCACTGCGTTGATTCCTGATACAGCCTTCGGCGCAATGTCTTTTAAGGACTACGCAAAATCCTACAAATACTGCAACTACCAAACCTCCACAGGTGGTGCGGTGCTCTACGGTTCGGGACAGGACTTTGCCTACAAGCTGGATCAGTCGATTACGACGAATAAAACGTCCGTCTCTACTGCGATCAACGGCTGGAACATCAGCAGCGATCCCAACACGGACTATCCGGCCTCATACACACGAGCACTGTGGGAGATGTACAATGACACCAACGTGAAGTGGCGCACGGGTTCCAAGCGCTTCATTCTGCTCTTTGGTGACGCCCTCCCACACGACTGTTCCCTCAACGTCCCTCCCTATACACTCACAACAGGTCCCGATCCAGGACGCGATCAGATCGCCGGTACCACAGACGATTTACAGTGGACCACGACCATCACAGGGCTCAAAAACAACAACATCTCCCTGATCACCCTTTACAGTGGACCTGCCAAATTGAAGCTCGGTGGCCCTCCTCTCAACGTCTTCGACTTTTGGGACATCGCATCCCAAAACACTGGCGGAGATGCATTCCAGCTTGATACACAAGGGAACCTCCCAAACAAAACGAACATCGCGGACTTTATTAAGACAAAGGTCCAGGCACTCTCAGCTACCATCAGCAACCTCACGATCGGCCTGTGTAAAGACCAAAGCACAACATACAACGCGTGGCTTTCGAACCCAGACAGCCAGACCAATGTGACAAGTGGCACAGGTCCACACTCCTTCGGGATAACGGTGATGCCTCCGACAGGGACGACTCCAGGCGCGTATACATTTGATGTTTGTATCTATGGAGATGGTGTCGAATACGCAAGGCAAAGTTGCGCCATTACAGTCTCAGGTTGCACACTTCCAGGTGTCGGCGATCCCTGCTCCGTCGGCACAGGCGCATGTCGCAGAACAGGAACGAAACAATGCAACGCAGCAGGCACAGCCCTCGAATGTTCTGTCACAGCGGGAACACCGACAGCCGAGACCTGTGACTCCATCGACAACGACTGTGATGGACAGATCGACGAAAACTGGCCCACCAAAGGACAGGTCTGTACGGTCGGCATAGGCGCCTGTCAACGCAACGGAAGCAATGTATGTAACGCCGCAAGAACAGGGATCACATGTAGCGTCTCTCCAGGAACACCAACAAGTGAACAGTGCGATGCCATTGACAACGACTGTGATGGTCAAGTTGACGAAGGCTTTAACAAAGGACAAGCCTGCACTGTCGGCACTGGACAATGTGTACGCAGTGGGACATACGTCTGTAGAAGCAACGGCTCTGGTACACAATGCTCCGCCACAGCAGGTACGCCAACTGCCGAGAAGTGCGACAACCTCGACAACGACTGTGACGGACAAATTGACGAAGGCTTCAACAAAGGCCAAGCTTGTAACGTCGGTACAGGCGAGTGTAGACGTACGGGAACGTATGCCTGTAAAGTCGATGGTTCTGGTACACAATGTTCCGCCACAGCAGGCACACCAACTGTCGAAACATGCGACGGCAAAGACAACGACTGTGACGGACAAATTGACGAAAACTGGCCTACCAAGGGGAACGCCTGCAGTGTCGGTGTCACAGAGTGTAAACGCACAGGCACAAATATCTGCAACGCAACAGGCACAGGCATCCAGTGTTCGGCCACGGCAGGCACACCAACTGCCGAAACATGTGATGGCAAAGACAACGACTGCGACGGTCAAATCGACGAAGATTTCCCCACAAAAAACAAAGCGTGTAGCGTCGGTGTCGGTGAGTGTCTACGCACTGGCACAAACCAATGTAAAAGCAACGGCAGCGGTGTCCAATGCTCTGTCTCTGTGGGAACACCTTCTGCAGAGACATGTGACGGCAAAGACAACGACTGTGACGGCCTCACCGATGAAAACTGGCCAACCAAAGGGAACGCCTGTACATCCGGAAAAGGACTCTGTCGTCGCGCCGGGACGTTGATCTGCGCCTCCAACGGAGCAGGTCTGGCTTGTAGTGCGACACCTGGAACACCTTCCACGGAGACTTGCAACAACGGCCAAGACGAAGATTGTGATGGCCTTACAGATGAAGGCTGTGTGCAACCTGCCTGTTCCGCTGGCCAGACTCGCTCTTGCTACGGTGGTCCAGCAGGAACCGCAGGAAAAGGAATCTGTAAAGCAGGTACACAAGCCTGCGTCAGTGGACAATGGGGACCATGTGTCGGCGAAGTCCTCCCAGCGACGGAAAAATGTGACAACATCGATAACGATTGCGATGGAGCCAAAGATGAGACCTTCGCAAACCTCGGACAAGCCTGCTCTGCAGGAACAGGTGAGTGCAAAACGACCGGCACTTACATCTGCGCAACGACAACAAGCAGCACGATCTGTTCGGCCAAAGCAGGTACACCGACAGCCGAAAGATGTGACGGCAAAGACAATGACTGCGATGGCGCAATTGATGAAAACTGGCCCACACTCAACCAGCCCTGTCAGGGCGGCACAGGGGCCTGTATATCGACAGGAAAGTATATCTGCGCGGTATCTGGCGCAGGAGTCGAGTGCAGCTCTAAAGGAACAGCCGGCACCAAGGAGCTGTGTGACAATATAGACAACGACTGTGATGGCCAAGTTGACGAAGACTTCACGACCTTAGGTGCGGCCTGTACCGTCGGTGTCGGAGAGTGTAAGGCGACAGGTAAAAATCGCTGTAAAGCCGACAAAACAGGCGTTGAGTGTGATAGTAAGCCACAACTTCCCTCTACGGAAATATGCGACAACAAAGATAATGACTGTGATGGTCAGATCGATGAGAGCGTTACGCAAGCCTGTAGCTCGGCCTGTGGTGCTGGGATTCAGATCTGTCAGGCCGGAAAGTTTGGCGCTTGCAACGCCCCCAAACCGACAACAGAGCTTTGTGACAACAAAGACAACGATTGTGACGGCCAAATCGACAATGGTCTGGTCCGCGCCTGTACCTCCAAGTGTGGAAAAGGAACGGAAACTTGCGCCAAAGGAACATGGCAATCCTGCTCGGCCCCCGCTCCTTCTAAAGAGGTGTGTGACGGCAAAGACAACGACTGTGACGGAACAGTCGATGAAGACATCGCTCCCAAGACCTGCCAAGGTGCCTGTGGTTCAGGTACAGCCAACTGTGAATCAGGTGTGTTTGTCGGATGTACAGGCGATCAACCGACGCCAGAAGTATGCGATGGTGTTGACAACGACTGCAACGGAAAAATCGACGACATCGAGCCTCGCACCTGCCGCAGCGAGTGTGGCGAAGGAAAAGAGAGCTGTGTCGATGGTATCTGGAAAAACTGCAACGCACCCAAACCAGAAAAAGAAGTCTGTGATGCACTCGACAACAACTGTGACGGCTTCATCGACAACGAAGCACCATGTGGTGCAGGACAAGGTTGTTACAAAGGGACATGTACCGCGACTTGCAAAGAAGACAAAGAGTGTGGTGATGGAAACCAATGTGTCGAAGGATTCTGTACAGGCGATCCCTGCAAAGGGGTTGAATGTCCAGAGAACAAACGCTGTGTATCCGGTCACTGCGTCGATGCTTGTGCCCTACTCACCTGTCCACAAGGAGCAGTCTGTAGAAGCGGAAAATGTGTCGAAGATTCCTGCTATGGACTCGGTTGTCCAGGTGGACAGATCTGTAAAGAAGGAACATGTGCACCCGACCCCTGCCTCGCAGCACAATGTAAAGCCGATCAAGCCTGTCGAGAAGGCACCTGTGTCGACTCTTGTGCGTGGGTCCGCTGCTCTCTTGGTCAACGCTGTGAAGATGGCAAGTGTGTCGATGACCCATGTCAGACCAAAAGCTGCAACAACGGACAGATCTGCCTCAACGACAAATGTGTCGATGATCCTTGTGCCTCTGTCACCTGTGGAGCAGGACGTGTCTGCGATCCAGGCGCAGGAAAGTGTATCGACGATCCATGCCTCGCTCTTCAATGTCCACAGGGACAGGTCTGCAAAGAAGGTCAATGTATGGCAACCGGTCCAAGGGAGTCCATCCCCACAGATGAAACGACAGATGAAGAGAAAAAAGATGAGAACACGATTAACAAAAACAACGGAGATGCCGGTCCAAGTGGTAACGATGGAGGGACAAAGGCGCCTGGAGGATGTGGCTGTCAAACCCAGGCAGGTTCGACACCTTCATTGCCACTTTCGTTGCTCTTGCTCTTCGCGCTCTTTGCCTTTGTGAGACGTCGTGCGCCCAACGCACGCCTTGCCAAGGAGCGCAACAGATGAGCTTTGTACCCTCTCCTCACAACACACGGGCCCATCTACTCGTGATGTCTTTGGCTGTGTGTGCCGTCCTGTTTCTCGTTCCAGCCTGCGATTGTGATTACGGAGAAGTCCGTCGCAACGCAGAGCTGACCTTGAATCCTTCTTCGGTCGTCTTTCCACTGACAACAGTCGGCGAGACGAGTCAACAGACGATCGAGTTCTCCAACAAAGATCAAGTCTCGTTGGAGATCACGAAGATCGAGCTGTCGAAAGAAAGCAACGCAGCCTTTACCCTGAAGTCAGACATCCCCCTCCCCCTCACCTTAGAAGGTGGAGAGAAGAAAACACTTGAGGTCAGCTTTGCCCCCACAAGCGGAGGTGGCGCGAGTGGAGAACTTCACATCTACACAACAGCCTCTAACGCCGACAATGAAGGACGTGTCGTCCTCAAGTTACGTACCCTCCTCAACGCCCCTGAGCCTGTCTTTTCTTGTGGGAAGGCGCTCGACTTTGGCAGCGTTGAGATCGGCAAAAAGAAGACACTCACCTGCACCCTCAAAAACCGTGGGACCTCGTTGTGGGGGATCACGGAGCTGCAATTCTCAGAAGGCGGACAACAGGAGTTCTTTGTCGACGCGACCTTCCCCATCGTGATCCAACCCAACGCCGAAGGGGCGACGATACAAGTCTCATACTCCCCTATTGACGCCGGAAAAGATGACGTTTTGTTGAAGTTTATCACCAAGGAGGACGGCAAGAGCAACGAAGACGAAGCGCCAGTCCTGTCGCTAAAAGGAAAAGCCGCCAGCGCTACGATTGAGGTGCAACCAGAAGCCTTGATCTTCCCATTTACCTCCAAGGGAAAACAAACGACCAAGTCGATCACAGCGCTCTCTCGTGGCGAGATCCCCCTTGAGATCACGGGAATGCTTATCGAACCCGGTTCCAGTCCGAACTTCTCGGTCAAACAGGGCACAACATTCCCCATCTCGATCCCCGTTGGAGGGTCTGCCTCTCTGCCCATCGAATACAAAGGCGGCGCAACAAACCTCGAACAGGGGATCGTCACGATCGCCAGCAACGATCCAGACAACCCAAAAGTGCAGGTGCGCCTCTTTGCAGTCGCAGATGGTTGTGACCTCGTCGTTTCGCCGAGAAAGCTAACTTTTCCGACGCGGAAAACGGTCACCGTGATACTCACCAACCAAGGCAACCGAGCGTGTACGCTTAAACGCATCGCGCTAGAGCCGACCAGTTCGAAAGATTACAAGATGATCCCAGGAAGCTGGCCGGTCATCAGTTTGGCCCCCAATACATCTCTCGAATTTTTCGTAGAATACCGTCCCTCCGACAACAACAATGATAAAGGAGAGATCACCATCGAGAGTGATGATCCTGATGAACCAACGATCACACTCACACTCGAAGCCCCTGTAAAAGTCGAAGCTTGCGAACTCTCTCCCAACCCCTTTGTGCTCAACTTTGGCCGCGTCCCCATTGGACAAGCCCAACAAAAGAAGCTCAGCTTCGTCAACGAAGGACTCCGCCCCTGCGAGATCAAGACACTCTCAGTCAAACACATCGCGCCCCTTGGCTTATCGGCTTTTCAGATCGTGCAACCTCCAACGCTGCCTGTAACGGTCCAACCCAACGGCACGTTCTCGGTCGAGTTGCTGTACGCGCCGAGCAAAGCACTTTGGTACGAGGCGCAGGTGATACTCGATAGCGACGATCCAAAAAGACCAAGCATGAACATCAAAATGCTCGGCAGCGCAGGTCCTCTTTGCATCCGCGCAGTCCCCGATACACTCGACCTCGGCAAAGTCAAAGCGAATTGTCAATCTGCCAAACAGACCATCGCGATCTACAACATCTGCTCTCTACCTCTCGACATCAAAAAGATCGCGTTGACACAGGGGACATCGAGTGAGTTCAAGATCACGAACAGCAAAACACTCCCTGTCCAGCTCAAACGAGGCGAAGCTGTTCAACTTGAAGTGGCCTATCATCCGACAGATTTGACACAAGACTCTGGAAGCATCACGATCAGCAACAGCTCCGACACCCTTCCTCTTATGGAGCTACCCATCAAAGGAGCCGGGATCGCGACAGAGACTCAAAGCGATCAATTCGTCCAATCAGATACACCCAAGGTCGATCTCTTGTTTGTGATTGACGACTCCTATTCGATGAGCAAACACCAACAAAACCTGTCTAAAAACCTTCAGCCCCTATTGACTTACGCACAAAACAAAAAGGTCGACTTTCAAATCGCTGTCACCACGACCAGTGTCGAAGACAACCCGAGCCCCACACAGCGACCAGGGGGCTGCTTTGTCGGGACCACAGACAAGCTCCTGACACCGAAGACGCCAAACCTACTTGCGACGTTCCAAAAGCGCGTCATTGTCGGCACAAAAGGAGCCGCAATAGAGCGTGGAATGGACGCGATGTACCGCGCGTTAACAGCCCCACTCCTCTACGATCCCAACTGCAATCTCGGATTTTTGCGCAAAGATGCCTCACTGTCTGTGATCTTCATCTCCGATGAGCCTGACCAGTCCATCAACTCACTCACATTCTACAATAAGTTCTATTTTAGTCTGAAAGGTGCCACTCTCTCCAAAACGATCCAGGCCTCTGCCATCACAGCACCGTGGCCTGGAGGTCAATGTCCAGGTGCCACGAGCAAAGGGCTCTATTGGACATTTGCGAAAAACTTCGGAGGTGCGACTGAATCGATCTGCAATACCAATTGGAATAGTATCGTTCAAAAGCTCGCAGCGTCGACTTTTGGCTTACAAAGACAATTCTTCTTGACGCGCCCAGCCTCTGCCGCAAGCATCACCGTCACACTCGATGGAAAACCCCTCAACAAGAGCAGTTACACATACGACGCAAAGAGCAACTCGATCTCATTCACCGAAGCCAACGCGCCCAAAGCCAAACAAACGCTCAAGGTCGACTACTCCGCATCTTGCCAGCCCTAACAGACCTACCCCATCGGCGAACACAACTCCACGAGAAACCCATTGCAGTCGCGCACATAACTGACAACCTGTCCCCAAGGTTTCTTCGTGGGCGCCTGGATATCTTCGGCACCAGCCTGGACAGCTCTTTGGTGGGCTTCTTCGACGTTCTCTGTGATCAATCCCAACTCGAAGCTCGGCGCACGACCAGATCGTTGTGTCGGTTCGTACAACGCCCCAAGTTGCCCCTGGATCAACGAGTGCTTCGCGAACGCGAGCGTCGTCCCCCCTGTCTTCATCTGACCGTAATCTTTTTCCTCTGTCAGCATCCCTCTTTTCAGTCCAAAGGCGAGCTCGTAAAACGCCATCGTCGCGTCTACATCTTCAACGTACAAAATGGTATATCCAAACTTCATGACAACTCCTCTGTGTCAGAGAAAAGGTTTTGTTTCGAGACAATACAGAGGATACACAAGTGCATATCCCCTGTATTGTACAAAACGGACATCTACTCAAAGAAGGGTTGCCTGATAAGCCGTAGGATGGAGTCCAGCGAAAGATTTGAACTCACGATTCATGTGCGCCTGATCGTAGTATCCACACATCACCGCAAGTTCGGCGAGTGTATGCGCAGAAGAACCGAGCAGATCACACAAATGTCGAAACCGCGCAAGACGCAACAACATCTTCGGTGACACACCAGTGTGAAGGTGACACAAACGCCGCAACTGTCGAGCCGAGACATGAGCGATATCACATAGCTCATCGATCGTACAGAGCCCTCTGTTTTCTTGGACATATTGGATCGCGTGCTGTACAGGGGAAGGCTCTTCGCTCGACAACAGCGCACTCTCCAAAAGATAAATGCGCTCCTCTTCGGTGTCAGAGTGAAGCAATGAACGTTGCTGTGATGAGGAGAGCTGCAACGCTTCCGTCCAGATTTTCGACTGGTTGGCGTCTGGAAGCTGCGGCACAGAGAGCAAAGAAGACGCCATTCCGGGTTTACAACGAAAACCGATGTACGCCATCCCACGCCGTGAATGCACGACTCTCGCCTCTGTCATCGTCCCCACCCATCGGAGAGAGTATGCCCCAGCATACGCACAAAACAAAAGATCCACACAACCATCAGGTAAGACGATGTGTTGTGAATCTTCCAGTGCTGTAAAGGACCAATAACATTCGATGGTTGAAGAGAGGTGAGTCGAGGGCGTATGTTCTGTATAGGCTGTGCTCATGGGAGTGGGTGAGAGGAGGAGATCATGGGGGAGGAACCTTAGGAGCGCTCAACGAGGAGCGCAGCGCCCATCCCACCACCGATACAAAGTGTGGCGAGACCACGCTTGAGATTGCGGTTTTTGAGCGCGTACAACAGGGTCACGAGGATACGTGTACCGCTCGCCCCGATGGGGTGACCGAGCGCGATCGCGCCACCGTTGACGTTGGTCTTCGCGGGATCGATTTCGAGGTCACGAACGACGGCCAGCGCCTGGGAAGCGAATGCTTCGTTGGCTTCGATCAAATCGAGGTCACCAACACTCCACCCTGCTTTATCCAACGCCTTGCGTGACGCGGGGATCGGTCCAATCCCCATGACTTTGGGATCGACACCTGCGACCGCGTAGCTTTTCAAGGTCGCGAGAGGTTCAACACCGAGCTCTTTGGCTTTCTCGGCAGTTGTCACGACGATTGCCGCTGCGCCATCGTTGATACCAGAAGCGTTTCCAGCAGTCACAGAGCCACCTTTTTGGAAGACAGTGCGGAGCTTACCGAGCTTCTCGATCGTCGTAGCTCTTGGGTGCTCATCTGTATCAAAGACGATTGGATCGCCTTTTCGTTGGGGGATCTCAACAGGGACGATTTCATCTTTGAACGCACCCGATTCGATCGCAGCTTGCGCACGATTTTGGCTCTCAAGTGCGAACGCGTCCTGATCTTCACGGGAGATGTTGTACTGTGCGGCCACGTTTTCGGCCGTGTTCCCCATGTGGATATCGTTGAAGGCATCCCAGAGACCATCCTTGATCATCGTGTCGACTAGCTCGGAGTGTCCCATTCGCGCGCCCCAGCGAGCTTGCTGCATCGCATAAGGAGCCGCGCTCATGTTTTCGCAACCGCCAGCGATCACGACCTCAGCATCACCCGCTTTGATCGCCTGCGCTGCCATCATCACAGCGCGCAGACCAGAACCACACACCTGGTTGATGGTGATCCCTGTTGTCGCGTGGGGAAGACCAGCGCGGATCGCGACCTGACGAGCGACGTTTTGTCCTTGCGCTGTTTGAAGGACACAACCAAAGATCACGTCGTCCACCTGCTCGGGTTGGAGTCCTGCTCTCTTCAGGGCCTCACGAACTGCCACTTCGCCCAGCTCGGGTGCCGATACTTTTTTCAACGAACCACCAAATGTACCAATGGCTGTTCGGGCAGCGCTTAAGATCACAATGTCCTTCATCAAACTTCTCCTTTAACCGTCAAGTTCGAATTGTATATATTCAGTGTGGCCTGTACGGCCACACACAATGTCGACACAACGTACCAAAAACGCAAGAGACACGCAACCATAACAACACAAACGAGTCATATATCGACAAAAACCCTTCCTTCCCAAAGACATCTGGGAAGACAAGGGCACACATCAGGTCATTGTATCGAGCAAGGGAGTGTGAGGAGCAGAGAAGGGAGCTGAGTGGAAGTTATTTTTTGGTGGGGACAGCAGGAGCCTGATATTTCTTCCATCGTTTTTTGAAGGCTTTGACGGACTTATCAGGATAGGCGTGAAGTTTGGGGAGCTTTTTGGGATCTTTTTTCAGCTGCTTGAGCAACCAGTTGACAGTCGCACGGAGCTGACGATCGTAGTCTTTCTCCATATCAGCGGGGGAGTTATCGACGACGTAATCAGGATCGACGCCTTTGTTTTCGAGTTTCCATCCGACAGAAGGTGCCCACCATGCGTACTCAGGTTGTGTGGTCAGACCACCATCCATGAGTCGTTTGTTGGCGCGAATACCGACGACACCACCCCATGTCTTGGTCCCGAAGACAGGTCCAAGTTTGAGCAGTTGGAAGCTCTGACAGAAGATGTCACCATCGGAGCCAGCGTTCTGGTTGGTGACAACGGCGATATGACCGTGGAATGTACGCTCTGGTACGGTCTCGCTGAGAGGTGCGTTGCGCGCCTTGAAGAACGCGTAAATCTTACGCATCAATTTTTGCAAGATCAGCTGCGAGACGAATCCACCACCGTTACCACGTAAATCGATGACCATCGCGCGTTTGTCGAGCTGTGGATACCACATGCGATAGAACGCGAGCAACCCGTCGTACGACATGTTGGGTAGATGGATGTAACCGACCTTACCACCGGAGAGCAGGAGGGTCTTCTTGCGGCGACTCTCAACCCACTTGATATAGCGAAGTTGTCGCTCTTTGTACCAGCTGATAGGCTTGACGATGATGCGACGAGCGCCTTCACGGACGGGTTTTTTGTTGACGAGCAGGCTCACCAGCTGACGTGCTTTTCCTTCGAGAAGTCGGTACACATCTGCTTTTGTGTTAACGGGCTGTCCGTCGATCGCGAGCAGATAGGTGCCGGCTTTCACCTTGAGATGATGTTGTGCGAGAGGAGAGACTTCGCTCTGCGCCCAGGGTGCGCCGCGGAAGATCTCGGTGAAGCGCACTTTTTTGCTCTTCGTATCGAGCGCAAACTCCGCACCAAGGACGCCATTGAGTAGGCGAGTGAAGCGAGGTCTGGGTCCACCACCCCATACATAGGTGTGAGACGTTCCAAGTTCAGCGATCGTCTGTCCGAGCAAGTCGTTGAGATCGCCACGGCTGAGCAGACGTGGGATGAGTGTGAGATACTGCTTGCGGACAGCCTCCCAATCGATCCCAGCCATATTAGGTGCCCAGTAGAAGTCACGTTGGTGACGCCACGCTTCGACGAAGATCTGCTTCCATTCGGCAGTTGGGATGACACGCATCTTGAAGATACCTTTGAGTTTGACCATCCCTTTTTTGCCTTTGGGGGCTCTCATCGTGCGAGCAGAGGTCACAATGATCGCACGGCCACGACGCATCGCGAGAGTCTTTCTATCGGCAGAGAGGGAGTAAGACCCCACGCCTGCCGCGAAGGGCGCCAGACGTTTCTTTTTGAAGTGGTACATCATCAACTTGACATGACGCCCACGTCCACGACGGCTACCGAGTTTGAAGGAGGGGTAGGAGACGACGTACAGGCGATCTTTCAACGCGCTCAAACCGAAATAGTGGCCAGCAGGGACACCTGGAAGCTCATATGCACGAGAGAGCAAGCCTTTGCGTGTGATCTTGACGGTCACTCTAGCTTTGCATTTGCACTTCTTCTTGCCTTTGTGTTTGCCTTTTTTGCACTTGCACTTCTTCAGCTTCTTGAGGGCTTTTTTGACCTTCTTCTTGGCCTTTTTCAACGCCTTCTTCGCCTTCTTCAGTGCTTTTTTCGCGGTCGTATCAGCGGTCTTGAGAGCTTTTTTGACCTTCTTGAGAGCTTTCTTGACATCTTTTTTGGCTTTCTTCAGCGCCTTCTTCGCCTTCTTGAAAGCTTTCTTCGCTGCCTTTTTGGGTGCCTTCGCGAGCGCCTTGGCTTTCTTCAGCGCTTTGCCAGCAGTCTTCAGAGCGTCTTTCAACGCTCCCATGCCAAAGCCTCGCTTGCGCGCTTTGGGCTTGCTTGCTGGCTTCTTCGCTTTTTTGGCTTTTTTGGCAGCCTTCTTCGCTGCTTTTTTCGCCTTCTTTGCTGCTTTTTTGAGCGCTTTTTTCTCCGCTTTGTTGCGCTTTTGAAGGAGCGCATCTTTCGCCGCAAAGGGCGCGCGCGACTTCTTATGAAGGACGATCGCGTAGAGCTTCTGGGACTTGTCGACCATCTCTGTGAAGTCAAAGCTCCCCATCATTGGGTTGATGTGACGACGGGAGACAAAGTACAGACGCTTTCCATCAGGAGACCATGAAGGATCGGAGTCATCAGTCCAACGCGCGGTCGCACGGAAGCTCTCTTTCTTCTTGGTGTCGTAAATCATGATAGAGCGGAAATAGTTCCGCTCATAGACGACATACGCGAGATAGCGGCTATCAGGAGACCAACGGTAAGAGTAAATCTCCCATCGGCTCTTGTTGGGGATCTGTGTGAGTTTTCCGCTCTTGGCGTCGGCGATCCAAAGACGCAGTTTGGCATCTGCGAACGCGAGAGACTTGCTGTTGGGTGCCCAGACAGGCCAGAAGCGCCAATTTTTTCCGCCTTTGGTCAAACGCTTGGGCTTCTTCTCGCCCATGGGATCAAACAGTGTAATCTCTTCTTCTCCCGACGCATCAGAGAGCGCAGCGATCCACTTTCCATCTGGCGAGAAGGACGCAAATTTCTCGTGGCTGTTGGAAGAACGAGTGACTCTGTAAGACATGCCTTTTTTGACGGGAACGTTAAACAGCTCGCCACGTGCGTTGATCACGAGACGTTTCCCTTTAGGACTGATATCAAAGCCCTGGAAGTAGCTCATGGTGTGGACAAAACGCGCACGCCGTTTCAACGCACCAGAGGCCAAGCGAATATCGACTTTTTGTGTCTTTTGGGTGAGGAGATTGAGCTTCCAAATATCCGCACCGTGTTGGTACACAATGCTGTCACCGCCGAGTGAAGGCCAACGTACGTCCCACTTCTTGTGGAAGGTATGTTGCCAGATCTTCTTGCCCGCAGGATCGACGGAGTAGATGTTCCGAATCCCTGTACGATCAGAGATAAAGTAGATGCGTTTTTTGTGCCACATGGGGATCGCATCGGTGCCGGGGTACTTGGTCAGCTTCTTGAACGATTGTTTGGCGGTGTTCCCGACCCAGATATCTTGAGACCATCCACCTGTGTATCGCTTCCAATTGCGTGTCTCACGGCCAGAGCGGTTAAACGCGACGTGTTTGCCATCAGGTGAAAAAGACGCCCAAGAAGCGTAACCGATACGCACACGGCTGACTTCGTGCTTGCTTGTGAGCGCGACTTTGTACATCCAGGTGTTCCAGTGATAGTAGCGTCGCATCGAGCTAAACAGGACGTGTTTGGAGTCCGGCGTCCATCCAACGACGACGTCGGGTCCTGCGCGGAAGGTCAAACGTGTCGCTGCGCCGCCTTTTGCGGGCATGACGTACACTTCGAGGTCACCATCAAAGTAAGCCGAGAAGGCCAGCCACTTGCCATCAGGTGAAAAGCGCGGACGGATCTCAGGTCCAGCGTGGTTGGTCAGCTGCGTGGCCAATCCACCTTTCGCAGAAACAGTCCACAGGTCACCACCTGCGCTGAAGGCGATCTGACCGCCTGAAATAGTGGGTGCACGATAATAACCAAGTGTTCCAGGCTTGCTGTCTGGCGCACCAGCAGAAGCCAACGCAGGCAACATCAAGCCCACGCAAAGGAACAACAGCCAACCACCCTGTTTGAGGATGGATGTGGGCTGGTGCCACCTCCAACTTTCTCTTCTTTGCTTCATCTTCTCTCCTTTTGAGTTGATGCAGGCCACCAACGAGGTACTCCGTGCCCTCGCCAAATGGCCCACCAAGATTCACTTCCAAAGATACGATTTACATGGATGTCTATTCACGAATATGTCGATTTTGTGCTTTTGAGTACGCCCAATGTATAGTCGTGTCAAGGTGGAAGCGTTGGGTTGGGCACGCTCATTTGTGTAGAAGGTCTGATGTTCAGGGACATTTTATCGGGGCCTCCCCCAAAAGAGGTCCACAACACTCTGCATCCCAAACAAACACCGAAAACATACCTTGTTTTGTGTTGCGCGTTTTTGTGCTAGAATCTTTCCCATCCACGAAATATTCACCTCACATCGAGCATATCGCTTCACATGTTGGGTGCTCTCGTGTGTTGTGTTTATCGCACCAACGCCTTCGCCAATCTTGGAGACCTCTGTTTGATGGAATCATCCATATCCTGGAAACGCTATCTCTTCTATGTATGTTGCGGACTTGCCGTCCTTTTCACCCTCTACTCCCTACCAGCTGATCAACACTACCTCCAAGAGCAGGCCAACAGCGCATCTCTCAAACGCACTCTCTCCTCCTGGAAGGCCCCACTCCAACGCTTTCAGGAGGTCTCTCACGCCCTCTCCATGCTCGACGATGTCACTGGCGGCGCGAGTGGACAGGCCTGGAACGTCGAGCTGCGTTGTCTCCCCAAAGCCCAATGCACCAAACGGCTGCTTTGGTCACTCCAACAACAGCTTCCTTTGGTATACGCGGCACCAGCCCCCTCGACACAACCCAGCGCCCCACAAACACAACAGAGCGTCCCGACACTGACGCTTCAATTCACCCAACATAAGCTCCCCAAGCGGACCAAGGGCAACGGTTGGCTCTGGTCTTTTATCCGCCCTACCCAAGGACACATGTCTCTGCAAGCGACCTTCCACACGGGACGTCAAAGTGACCTGTACAAACACAAACAGAGCTACACGATGGGTGGCAAACAGCTCTCATTGCGAACGCTCCAAAAGAAGGTCAAACCCACCCTTCAAAAGACAACGCGCAGTGATATCGTCACGTGGAGCGCGATCCTGCCGCCGCTGATCGCGATCTTCTTTGTCTTGATCACGAGGCAATTGTTGCTGAGTCTCTTCCTCAGTCTGCTGTTTGGTGTAGTGCTGTACCATCAGGGAAATGTCTTCGCGGGGATCGAACATACAGCGCTCACTTACATCTGGAAAAATGCGATCTATCAAGAGTTCTCCTTTAACATCATCTTCTTCAGCTTGAGTCTGATTGGGATGGTCAACATCTGTAACCGAAATGGTGGTATTCAGGGATTGATCGAGCTGCTCAAAGATTACGCATCGACCCCTCGCTCCAGCCGCTTGATCACGGCAACGCTGGGGATCGCAGTGTTCTTCGACGACTACGCCAACTCCATCGTCGTCGGAAATACCATGCGCCCACTCACAGACCGCTACAGAGTGAGCCGTGAAAAGCTCGCCTACCTCGTGGACTCAACAGCCGCTCCGATTGCGGGGATCGCGCTCTTGTCGACCTGGATCGGCTACGAAGTAGGCTTGATCGGTGACTTGATCAAACACCTCGGCATTCCTGGCAATATAAGCGGATACAGCCTCTTTTTATCGAGTCTTCCCTACCGCTTTTACTGCTGGATGACGCTCATCTTCGTGTTTATGGGGATCTTTCTCAACAGAGACTTTGGTCCCATGTTGTCAGCAGAGAAGAGAGCTTGGAACGAAGGAAAGCTGATGCGCGATGGTGCCCAGCCACTCGTCGAGGTCGACATCGATCACTCCGGCCCAAATGAAGGCATCCCACACAGATGGTACAACGCAGTCGTGCCGGTTGTGGTTGTCTTGATCGCCGGCTTCATCGGTTTGTTATGGAGTGGAGGCTTCTTCGCAGGCAAGTCGATACAAGACGCTCTGGCAGCCGCCAACAGCCCTCGTGTCTTCTTGTGGGCGTCGTTGATCGGCTCGGCCGTCGCGGTCATCCTCTCAGTGGGCCAAGGACTGCTCTCGATATTTGAAGCTCTAAAAGCCTGGTTTATCGGCGCCAAAGCGATCCTGTTTGCGATCGGCATTCTGGTCTTTGCGTGGTCAATGGGTGCGCTCTCCAAAGATCTGGGGACCGCGTACTACCTGATCGCGCTGCTGAAAAGCTCGCTCTCTCCGGCATGGGTTCCTCTGTTGATCTTCATCATGGCCGCGATCATCTCATTTGCGACAGGTACGTCTTGGGGCACGATGGGAATTTTGCTTCCAACAGCGGCACCGTTGGCGTACGCAGTTGGAGGCTTACCGATCCTCATTCTCTCGGTAGGTGCGGTCCTTGACGGTTCGATCTTTGGAGACCACTGTTCACCACTCTCCGACACGACGCTCTTCTCGTCAGCCGCGACCTCCTGTGACCACGTCGACCATGTGAGAACACAAGCTCCTTACGCGCTGACCGTAATGTTTGTCGCCTCCACGATCGGTTATCTCGCGGTCGCATACGGCATGAGCATCTATCTAAGCATCGTCCTCTCGATTGTATGTTTTGCCTTGATATTCTTGATATTTGGACGTGATCCCAACCCACCTCGTGAAGATGCCCAAGCACAAACCTCTTGAGCCATCACGTAAGGCTTTCGGCTCCTACCCACTGACCCATCCGACCCCACGCGAGTCTTTCTCCGGTGCATATATCTTCACTGCTTGCATCTCGCAAAGCGCTGACCTACTTTCACTTCGATGGCAGAATCAAACGAAGCTCACCCCGCACACACAAAACACAGGAAAAATAGATGGACACACCACTTTCACTCCCCCCTCAACAGATCTTCGCGCCTTTATATGGATGGGAGGCCTTCTCGATCAGTGGTCCCGACAGAGAGAAGTTTGTCAAAGGGCTTGTGAGTAATAAAGTCCGTGGTTTTTCGACAGGATCGGGAAATCCAACGTTGATCTTGAGCGTCAAAGGCCGGATCATCACAGAGTTGTTGTTTCTCAACGATGAAGACCGCTATCTCTTCCTCGCCCCTCCCAAAAGTCTCAAACACGCGCTGCACTTCTTCAATCATTACCATGTCATCGAAGACGTCACGATCCAAGAAGAGGCGTCCCTCGATACATTTGTCATGGCTGGAGAGCAGCTCCCCGATTATCTCGAAAAACAAGCGCTGAGTATGCCTGCCTTCGTCATGACAGAAGGCAAAGAGCCCAAGCCAGAAGCAGGTGAAGGGATCACATTCACAACAGGCGATGAGCAGCTCTGGGCCACACGTTTTGCTTTACTAGGAGATGTCCCCATGCTCGTAGGATGGGGAACCAAAGACGCAAGCCAAACAGCCCAAGCGAAGCTCGAAGCAGATGGATTCCAACGGCTCTCACAAGCACAGTGGGCGCAGCTACAGACGGAATACAAATGGTATGACGCGATGTCCGAGTTAAGAGAACTTCTCGTCCACGAGACAGGTCTCCAAGACTCACATGTCCACTTCAACAAGGGCTGCTGGGTAGGACAAGAGGTTGTCGCGCGCACGCACTATCGCGGAAAAGCCAACAAGGGCCTCTTCCTCCTCTCAAGCGATGACACCTCTGCACTTGAAGCCGGGAAAAAAATCGTCGACGCAGAGGGCAAGGAAGTCGGCTCGCTCCTAGCCCGTAAGGAGCGAGTGGATGGTTCGACTGTCGCACGTGCGATACTGAAGCTCAAATCACTCGAAGGGGACGCCTCCTTATTCCTCGAAGAGGGCAACATCCCCCTACAGACACTCAAAGGCTGAAACGTCCAGCCTCCTCCTCCCCCCTCCACACTTTCGAAACACTTTTCTTACAAGGCACTTACGAAGTTCACAGGAGATTCCATGAAACGATCTTCATCGTGGTACGTTCGTAGAGATGCGCCCCTTGACCAAAGTCGAGAAAACCCCCACAATGAACAGATATCGATGTGGATAGAGGTCGCCAGACAAAGAGGTTTCGGCTGTGATGTTGGTTTATATTGCACCTCTTTGTAGAGTCGGTGGAGCTGGATCATTTATTTCGTGGTGACCAAAGGAGAAGCCTTGTGATTGCGTGCCCATGGTGTGGGTATTCACACCCCAATCAACTCACTGCACAGAGTTGTATCAATTGCCATCAAAGTTTTGCAGACATTTACCTGTGTTCATCGCAAAGTTGCGCGATGCACCGGCAATATCAGGGGCGCAACAGACACTGCCAATCGTGTGGAAATATCCTCATTGGTGAGTTTAGCGGACGGGATATTCGTTGGGGACATGCGATTTACCGAGTCCGCGAATACATTGGCGGCGGTGGGATGGGGGAAGTATACCGTGGTATTGAGCAAAACCACGCCAACACCTACCAGCGTGAGGTCGCGATCAAGTTCAACAAAAACATGATGGATCAAGACATTGTGCAGCGTTTCCAACGCGAAGTACAAGTCTTGAGCATGCTCAATGATCCACATAACATCCGTGTATACACGTACGGTGAGCTCTACGAAGAACGACAAACAGGTTCTGAAGTCCGCGCACAATTTATGGTGATGGAGCTGTTACGAGGATATGACCTCAACGAGATCATCAAGAACCAGCGCGAGAGCCTCGACCCCACAGAGCTTGTACGGTTGTTTATCGAGATCTGTGGTGCCCTCTCAGAAGCCCACCGAAAAGGGATTATCCACCGGGACCTGAAACCACATAACATCATGGTGCAAGATTCTGGAGGCGAGAAGTTCGCCAAAGTCTTTGACTTTGGTCTCTCCCGAAACACCAACAGTATGGATGACAGACTCTCCACCTCAGGCGTCGTCATGGGGACCTTTCGATATATGTCCCCAGAGCAGGCTCTCGGTGAAGAGTGTGATCAACGCACAGACATCTTCTCTCTCGGTGTTGTCCTCTATGAAGCCCTCGCAGGTCGGACACCTTTTGATGCAAAAAACCTCTTCGAACTTTTTATGTTACACCAAGAAGGCGCACCTCCAATCGGGATCAATCCAGATCTCGAAGACATCATTATGAGGATGCTCGCCCACGACAAAGAAGAGCGCTACAACACCATCGATGAAGTCAAGAGCGAGTTGAAGCTGTTGCTTGGTGACAGTCTCTCAGGCAGCCTGATCATCACGCCCACCGGAGGCGGTGATGTTTTAACCCGCGCACCGAGTGTCAGGCTCCACTCACAAGCCATGAGCGATCGTTCGAGCAAAGCCTACGCAATCGACCGTTCACAGGTCAACCATCTCAGACAAGCCCCTCAAGGCATCGAAGATAGCGCATCGGCGCTCGGGAATGTCGCCCCCCCGTCAGGTAACCGAGGTCTTGTCCTTGCGCTCTCAGCGATTCTCGTCGTCGTCATCGGTGCATTCGCTGCATATGTGTTGACCGGTCCGAAAAAAATACAGACGGACAACAAACACAAATTCACCCTCCAAACCAAAACAGGCACACAAGTATCACCCCGACGGCTTCCTCAAGCACAGCCGAAGACCACACCTCGTGCGCTCCCACGCACCCAACCGCTCCCAGAGAGACGACCTGGACGAGTCCGCAGAAGACGATACAGGCGACGATATCGAACTCGAAGAAGACAGTACAAGCGCATCGCTCGTTACATCCCACCCCGACGACGTGTCATTGAGCGCAAAGCGCCTCCAATCGTACGACGTGCCACACCACCACCTGTCATCACAATCGAACGAAGAGCACCTCCAGTGCGTCGTGTTGTCGTTGTCAAAGTCGCACCAAGACCGAGGAGACCTGCAGCCCCTCGCCTCGCGACATGCCCAGCGCAAAGCAGACAAGTGCAGTACGGTCAACTGGATCGGGCACTCGGGCGACGACTCAACACACAAACCGCCAGAAAGCTCAACCGCGCAGCCAGCTCAACGGTCTACGACGCAGGTCTGCGCTTGTCCCAAAGTTGGCGCCAAGCGCCTGTTTTGTGTAAACGTTCTTATCTATGTGGTCGCATATCCCGCTATGTCAACGCCTACTGTCGAACCTACCGACCTTACTCTCACTGTAGTGGATATCGCGCTCGACAGCGTGGAAAGTATTTCGTCTGCGCGCGTTAAAGAAGAACATCCCCGCTCCCTCCGAGAACCCCCTCTATCAGAACTTCGTCTTGTTGATAAATCTCTTGTCAGGTGAATAAAGAATGGCCCCTTTCAGTTCTTTGTTCTTTTTGCGAAGGTCACCCACAAGATCGAAGATCTTGTCCTGCTGTTCTTGCTCGCTCAGCTCCGTGTATTTCTGGTTGGTGAGGATATAGACAAATTTGTCTTTGATCCGCAGCTCTGCGACGGGGTACTTTTTGACGATCGACTCGACCGAGTTCATCGGCGTCCCCTGAAAAGAAGGGGTCCCTTCGTAGACAAACAGAAAGTACACCAACAACGACACGACGGAGATGACGACAGCGGAGATCACGTAGTTGGGGTTGATCAGCTCAGGCTCTTCGAAGCCTTTCTTTCTCGGCTGAGCTTTGGTTTTCTTCTCTTTTTTCTCTTTTGTTTTCGGACTTGGTCGGCTTCCAGTACTTGCCGATGAAAATGCGCCTGTGCGCATGAGGTTCTGGCTTGGGGGTTTGGGCTTAGGAGCCTCGATCACAGGGCGTGCAGTGTGTTTGGGTGGTTCCGAAGCGTCAGGAGGAACGATCGCGTCCTTTGCGTCCTGTGGGAGATTGCGCACACGTGCAGGCACCCAGACTTTTACAGGGAGCTCGTCTTCTCTCTTCTCGATCAACAGAAACGCGTGAATCAACATCTCCTCTGAGATCTGATCCACTTCGGACAAGATATCCCAAAGCTCTTGAAGGTTGTAGGAGCCATCTTCCCACATGTCGACAATATCTTCTTCGAGATGTTCGGCGAGTTTTTCGGGATCGATAATCCGGTTGACAGGAGATTGACGCATACAATCGAGAATGACGTCAATCACCACTCTCTCATGACGTTCATCTCCACTCGTGGCAGCAGGCGCGCCGGACGCAAGAGCCTCTGGCAGGTCGTATGCAACGGGCAAAGAAGCCCCCGAAAAACCAGCAAACACCTCTTCGAGCAATGCAGGTGGCAAACCTTCTTCGGCAAAGATCTGCCAAAGTTCTTCGAGCTGTAGCGGTACGGAAGCCTGGGAGACAAAATCCTCGATGAGTAAGTCGAGTTCATCTAGGCGGACGATATCACGGAGCGCAGAGTCAACAAGAACTTTCATCAATGCGGACTGTACATCGCTCACGAGGTGAGGTGGGATGGGTTCAAAGTGGTGATTCACTTCGGGCCACACAAAGACGACAGGCCCGGAGACTTTTGTCTCAAGAGGTCCAAGAACTTCGCAAAAATTGGCAACAGACCAGGTCGTCGCGTTGGCACAAAAGGACCACAAAGGCACCATAGAGAGTTGTTGTCCTTGAAACATGTGTTGCCACTCTTTTTCGAGGAACAGGACGAGTTTACCGACCTCAATTTGCGCACCAAGCTCATGTGCCTGTATCAATGATAGCAATTCGCGAATAATCTGTTCTTTAAGTGCAGAGGCATCTTTGGTCATCTGTTTACCTATCTACGGAAGAATGGAACACAATTGAAAGGTCTACGAGCATCGGAATTCCCGCCTTGTGAGATTGAAGCTGGTCTTTCAATCCATAGCGCGGTAGATTATCAACGCCAACGAAGTCTATGTCAAGGCAAGTGTGCCCCAGACATCGCAACGAACGGCCTTGAGGAATAGACCCTGATGAGACCTTCGCTCTAGAGGAGACAAGCATGAATCAACCATATGATGTACCAAGCTGGGCCAGTCAGCTCACATACCAACCTTCGCATACACTTCCGCTTGGGTTGCTGCCCACTCCCATCCAACGTTGGCACCTGCCCCACTTCCCCCAAGACAAAACCTACTGGATCAAAAGAGACGATCTCAGCGGGATGGCGTTGAGTGGAAACAAAATTCGCAAGCTTGAATTCTTACTCGCAGACGCCCAAGCCAAAGGATGTGATGTCGTCCTGACATGTGGTGGAATCCAGTCCAATCACTGCCGCGCAACAGCCGTCGCAGCAAGACGAGTAGGCCTGGACAGTGTCTTGTTTTTACGTACAAAAGAGCCCGAAAATGATCCAGGACTGTCAGGTAATCTCCTTCTCCACCGCCTCGCAGGTGCAAACATCCAGTTGATCAACCACGAAGAATATCGCCAGCGCAACGCGCTGATGAAAGCCCACGCAGAAACACTCAGCGCCCAAGGCAGACGGCCATATATCATCCCAGAAGGCGGTTCCAACGCGCTCGGAGCCTGGGGATATATCGAAGCGATGCGCGAAATCAACACCCAGGCGGCTCAGCTCGGCGTGACCTTCGACCACATAGTCTTTGCCTGCGGTAGCGGCGGGACTGCTGCCGGTCTGAGCCTTGGCGCCGCGTTGAGCGCACCACAAACACGAGTACACGCGGTCAATGTTTGCGATGATGCCGATTACTTTTACGCACACGTCGATCAAGTCCTCACAACGCTAGGTGTCTCCTCTCAAGCACGTGATATCCTCGATATGGTCGACGGATACAAGGGACTCGGATACGCAATCAGTCAGGACAAAGAACTCCAGCTACTCACCCAAACAGCCCAGCAAACAGGGATCTTCCTCGATCCTGTTTACACAGGAAAAGCCCACTTTGGCCTCCTCGATCAGCTCCAACATCACCCAACACGCTTCCCTGGAGAACATATCCTATTTATCCATACAGGCGGTCTCTTTGGACTCTATGCCAAACAAGACCAATTGCTCACGTGCCTTCCAGAAGGGCAAGTCCAACGTCACACTCCATCTTCCTCATGAGCGCGACCTATGACCCAACAACCCCCCTCTAATGAGTCCCCCAAAGAGCCCCCACAAAAAGAGGACGCACCCTCACACGAGCGTCCCCTTGAGCGATACCGTCCTTATGGATTGCGCGTCACAGATCTTCGCGACCAAACTTGGTGTGAGAAACAACTCGAATTTACACTCGAATTTGGACGCAAACAAACAAAGGCCATGAAAGAAGGCGAGCAACGCCACCAAGAGTTACACGAAGAAATCACAGAGATCATCAAGGTCAAACCAAGGAGCCGCGAAGATCTGTGGGGTCTTCATCTCTACAACTCGCTCGCTGCGCTTTTACAACTTCAACGGGATGGGATCTGCCGAGAGCTTCCGGTGTTCGGTCCAATTGGAGACACATGGCTCGTTGGTATCATCGATGAACTCGTCATGACAGAGCAAAACACGATCTCACTCACAGACACCAAGACGCGAAAAAGCCCACGTCTTCCAACAGAGGCCCAAAAGCGCACGACGCGCTTCCAAATGATGCTTTACAAAGGGCTCTTCGACCGACTCTCCTCGGGAAAAACCAACGAGGCAATCTTCTTTGAGCGACTCTCTGTTTCACCAGAGACTCCCTTCACAGAGGAGTTCCAAGCAGGCTTTACACCAGAGCAACTGCCCGCAACCAACCTCAAGACGCTCGCCCCGCTCGTCTTCTCTTGCTTCCAACAAGCCCCTCCCATCGAAGACCCTCTCCTCATCCGATACGAATGGCAACAAGACAAAAGCCTACTTGGGGTTGACGCCTTCCCACACAGTGAGGCGTGGCTCAAAATCCAAATAAACCAAACCATGCCCTTCTGGCTCGGTAAACGCCCTGCCCGCTTTGTCCCACACAATGAAAAATGGAAATGTCGGTTCTGTCCCTTCAGAGGTCAGTGTTCGTTTGCACAACGGTGAGACCTACGCCGCCACAGTCACCACAAACCAAAGCATATTTCCGAAGTACAACACATGACTTAGAAGATCTTGACCTTTCCAACCCCCTCCACTACCATATGTGGAGGAGGCACTCATGGGAAATAAGTCTTTATGTTTGATACGTATCTGTTCGATCTCGATCCTTGCTCTTGTCCTTTGGCATTGTGAAACACCACAATCATTCCCGATCCAATCGAAATTTTGCACATCGTCCAATGAATGCGCGCAAGGCTTCACCTGCCAGAGTCGTATCTGCACAAGCATAACTGTCACCAAAGAACAAACGACAACAGAACAAACAACGGCGGAAGTCCAGACAGAAGCCTCCCCTGAAACAGACGCATCCACCCCTCCAGAAGCCAAACAAGAGACCCTCCCCGAAACAACTCCCACAGAGACCACTCCTGACGCAGAATGCAAAAATAACGCTGACTGTGGGAACGGAGAGCTCTGTATAAATGGAAAGTGTGGCCGTTGCTCAAAAGACGCTGATTGCCCACAAGGAGCCAAGTGTCTCAGCAGCACATGCACAGCCATAGAGTGCAACGACAGCAGCGAATGCAAAGATGGGAAGGTCTGCATTGACTACTTCTGTAAAGACTGTACAGACGACAAACAATGCGCGTTCAAAGCAGAACACATCTGTCTCAACAAGCGCTGTGCGCCATATGAATGCAAAGACAACAAAGACTGTAACAACAGTGCGGCATGTCTCCAGTACCGCTGTGCCCCTTGTACAGACGACTTTCAGTGTACAGGCAACGGGGAAGTCTGCGATAATGGCGCGTGCATCGTCAAAATCAAGCTCAAACAAGATGCAGATGGTGCCTATCAATGGGATGACACAAATAATCCATACGCCCGACATTGCAACGAATACTTCACCAAACACACCTCCAATCCGACCTATGTCCAGGCGACCCAAAACGGCGTCTATTGGATTCAACCTAGCAACACTCCATTCAAAACATACTGCCTGATGAACGATCCCCAACACGGTGGTGGATGGACACTCACCCTCAAAGTGAACGGTGCAAAAGACACATTCCGTTACGACAAAGCGCTCTGGAGCAATACTGCAACACATCAACCTGACGAACTTGGGATGCAAGACGAAAAAGAAGCTAAGCTGTTAAGTTACGCGACGGTTGGTTTTGATGAAGTCTTATTACTCTTTCGTAGCCCCAATAGCACAAGCGGCACGACACACAAGATCGTCGTCCAAAAGAAAGGCGCGACCTCCCTTCATGGCCTCATCAGCGATGGGACACACAAAAACTTTGACAAAAATCGTGGCAGAGGTCCGTGGAAACAGGTTGTCGGTCAAGGGTCCATTCAAACCAAATGCAACAGAGAGGGATTTAACGCCCATGGCAGGTCCACACCAAGCTACCACCATGGGGTTCGAATAGGTATAGTTGGTGATGATGCTAAAAATTGCGACTATCCAGATTCGCGCATTGGTGTCGGTGGAATTGGTGACGCATGTGGTGGAAAAAAGAGCCTCTCTGCCGGAAACAGCGCAGAACGTTGCAATCCTGATAATGGCAAAAAAGAGATCTATTCCTTTGTGACAGTCTTTGTCAGGTGAAAAATATATACGAGGGAAACTTGGAATCTGCTCCGGCGGACGTTGCACCAGCGGGCGGCCGCTGGACCCCGGTTGAACCCCTTCGGGGTTAGGGCTTTACCGACTTCGCGACAGTTTAGGTCGGACACAAGGCCCGACCCTACTGATTTCAAACGATATATTCGAAAATTTGGCGACATCTGGGACAAACGATATACACGGGGGATGCTTGAATGCTGTTCCGGCGGACGTTGCACTTGTGTCTCCGCAAACTCCCCTCATTCCACTATTCCGTCCCTCACTTCCAGGCGGATATAGCAA